>Ga0187873_1000046_pt1 | contig 140488 bp, 136 predicted proteins | sample June2016WEW_16_1_2_FD_133012 | JGI IMG/M metagenome (GOLD analysis project Ga0187873, IMG submission 133012) | Peatland microbial communities from SPRUCE experiment site at the Marcell Experimental Forest, Minnesota, USA - June2016WEW_16_100 | ecosystem: Environmental > Terrestrial > Soil >...
ACGGCGTGTTGCCAGAAACCCTCGTAATCCTCGTCGAGGCCTAGTTCTCGATCTCTGTTTCGGCAAGCACAGAACGCCGAGGCGCGGAACGCGCGCGTTCGCGCCCGAGTTGGCGTTATGCGCTTTGACGAGTGCCCCAGAATGCTCGACAGCTGGTGTGGTTGAGGGTCGCCTTCATGTGCCGGTAGATGACATTCGGCGTGCTGCCTTCGAAGTGCCCGTCGGGCGCAGGTAACCGTCGCGAGCGCGAGACCGGCCTATACGAAATGTCCCCATAGGCAAAGCCGTGGCCTGCGTGTTTGCACCTGGAATCCGCGCGGAGGGCGACTGGCGACACTCTCCTGAAGGGGGCGACGAAGGACCGAGCCCCGGAGACCGACCGCGGTCCCCAGGGCAATCAGCGATCGAGTTCGGTCAGGCGGCTCGCTGGGCGGAAGCCGACCTGCCGAGGACGAAGGCCCCCAGCGCGATGAGCAGGCAGCCGACCCCGCCGTAGTAGCCGGCGAACTCCTCGAGGAGGGTCGACGGTGTGGCCGGGGCGATGACACCGGAGTTGTAGAGGACCGGCCACGCCACCATGCCGATGACAAACCACGCTCCGGCGAGCATCGCGACGAAACCGGCGAAGCCGGTCAGGGCGTTGTGGAACAGCTTCGTCCCTGCGCCCGCCATGATCAGCAGCCCCACCAACAGGGCTGCCGCGCCAGGGGCAAGGGACAGCAGCGCGTGAGCGAGATCCCAGTACCAGGATCCTGACCCGTCGGCGCTGTATCCGAAGGTCGGGCCGATGAACGGAACGATTCCGCCCCACGCACCGAGGACGGCGATGAGGAGTCCTGCCACCCCCAAGCTGAACCGCGGCACAGTCGAGCGCGCGTGGTGGCTCGCACTCTGCACTTCTGGCATTTCCGTTTCCATGTCCGCCCGTCCTTTCGTGCCGGCAGGTCACAACCGATGCCGGACCACAAGGGTAAGTCTTTCCAGCGCGGCGGGCTGAAGGAGAACCGGGGAGTGCTGGCGACACGCGTGACGAACCCAGGTGAGTCGACGACCCTCCCGCCGGCCCGAACCTAGAGTTGGGTCAAGTCGAAGGCAGTCGGCGCCACCGGGACCCTCGTCACGGGACCTGCCCGGGGCCGGGGGATGAGGTGGCGACGGGAGGAGCGAGATGGGCTACGTGACCCCGGCTCAGCGATACGACGTGATCAGCGTTGGCGATGTCGCGACGGACTTGTTCATCCGGTTGCCCGACGGTCAGGTGGAACGGCGCGTCGACGAGCGGGGGACCTGGCTCGCGTTCCCCCTGGGGGCGAAGGTCCCCTACGAGCGGGCGACCACCGTCGAGGCCGGAGGGAGTGCGGCCAACGCCGCCGTGGCGATGTCCCGCCTCGGGCTCCGGGTCGCGTTGGCGAGTTTCCTCGCCCACGACGAGCTGGGACGCGACCTGCTCGGGGCGCTGCACACCGAGCGGGTCGACACGCGCCTCGTCCGCATCGATTCGCCGGCGCACACGAACCGGAACTTCGTGCTCTCGTTCCACGGGGAGCGGACCATCCTCGTCTGGCACGAGGAGTACGACTACCACTGGCCCCACCTCCGCCCGAGCGAAGTTCCGAGCTGGCTGTACCTCACCTCGCTCGGATCGCACGCCCTCGACTACCAGGACCAGGTGGCCGACTGGCTCGACGAGAACCCGTCGGTCCGGGTGGCATTCCAGCCCGGAACGTTCCAGATCGAGGCCGGTGTCGAACGCCTGGCGCGCCTTTACAGGCGGGCGGAGGTCCTCGTGTGTGAACGCGCTCAGGCAGTCGCGGTCGCCGGAGGCCAGGTGACCGACTCCGCCAAACTGCTGGATCTGCTGCTGACGCTCGGCCCGCGGCAGGTCGTCGTCCTCGACGACATTGGGGGCGCCGTCGCGAGCGACGGGAGTGAGCGATACCTCGTGCCCCCGTTCCCCGACTCATCGGCGCCGCTCGACCGGACTGGTGCGGGTGATGCCTTCGCGGCGACGCTGGTCGTCGCGCTCATCCGGGGCCTGCCGTTAGCGGAGGCCCTGCACTGGGCGCCGCCGAACTTCATGAGCGTCTCGCACGAGCTCGGCTCGCAGGCCGGCCTCCTTCACGACGAGGAGCTGCTCGACCTCCTGAAGGAGGCGGGCGCCGACTTCTCGGCGCGCACGCTTTAATCGCGACCGCCCAGCGGTCGTCCGAATTCCCGTCTCGCGGGGACTGCGAAGCCGGCGTCGCACGGCGTGCCCCGGCCCGAGATCGGGCCCGCTGCTGCAGACGGCACCTAGTTGCGTGCCGTTCGCATTTGGCTAGCCTGGGTGACGCGATGGGCGTGTCGACCGGGACGGCCGTAGGGGGTGGCTGGCCGGGGACCGCGCGCGAACCGCTCAGCGGCGCCGAGTGGTGCCGGGTGGGCGGCATGACCGCCGTGATCGCGCTGCTGCACCTCGTGGGCTGGGGTGTCTTCGTGCTCGCCGTCCTCCCGGCGCACTACAGGCTTCTCGGGGTCGGGGTCGCCGTCACCGCCTACACGCTGGGCCTGCGCCACGCCTTCGACGCTGATCACATCTCGGCGATCGACAACACCACCCGGAAGCTCATGGCGGAGGAGGAGCGGCCGCTCAGCGTCGGGTTCTTCTTCTCGCTCGGCCATTCGACGGTCGTCGTCGGCCTGGGCGTTGCCTTGACGTTCGCTGCCAGGGGGGTCTTCGGTGTCGTGCGGGATCCGCACTCGGCGCTGCAGAGCTTCGGCGGAGTGTTCGGGACGGCGGTCTCGGGCTCGTTCCTCTACCTGATCGCGGCTATGAACCTGGTCATCCTCGTCGGGATCGCGCGGATCTTCGCGGGCATGCGGCGCGGCCTCTTTGCTGAGGACGAGCTCGAACAGAAGCTGCAAGCGCGGGGCTTCATGTTCCGGATCCTCGGCAGGCGTCTCGGGGCGATCACGAGACCCTGGCAGATGTACCCGGTCGGGGTGCTGTTCGGGCTGGGGTTCGACACGGCGACCGAGGTCGCTCTCCTGGCCGCGACGGCGGGGGCCGCCGAGGCGTCGTTGCCGTGGTACGCGGTCCTGTCGCTCCCGGTTCTCTTCACCGCCGGGATGACGCTGCTCGACACGATCGACGGCTCGTTCATGAACTTCGCCTACGGGTGGGCCTTCGCCCAGCCGGTCCGCAAGGTCTACTACAACCTCGCGATCACGGGACTCTCGGTTGTGGTCGCCCTCGCCGTCGGCACGTTCGAGATCCTCGGGCTTGTGTCGACTGAGCTCCATCTCGGCGGGGGCTTCTGGGCCTTCTTTGCCGGTTTCAACATCAACGTCGCGGGGTTCATCATCGCCGGGCTGTTCGTCGTGGTCTGGGTCGCCGCCCTGTCCATCTGGCGGTTCGGGCGCATCGAGCAGCGTTGGGAGTCCGCAGCCGCGACCCAGCGCGCCCAGCGTGGCGGGTTCGCTTTGCGGCCAGCCTTCTCCGAGCCGGAGCAAGGGACGGTAGACAGTTAGCCGGTCTCCCGGTAGCACGCCCGGTACCGTTCGACGGGCTCGAGACGGCGGACGGCGGGATCGGGTCCGGGGTCATCGGCGTTGGCGCCGGGGTCGACGCGCCTCGGACAGTACCCGGCCGTCACGACGCACAGCCGGTGCCGCTAGCCCGTCGGGGACCCTTTCGTCATGCAGCTGGCGCAGGTTCCGACGATCTCGATCGTATGGGTGGTGCCGCTGAAGCCGTTGGCCTTCGCGATGCGGGTCGCCCACCGCTCGACCTCCAGGTCCTGGACCTCCACCGTGGTGCCGCACTCTCGGCATACGAGGTGGTGATGGTGGTGCGCCGACCCGCATCGGCGGTAGCGCGACTCCCCGTCGTCGGAGCGCAGCACGTCCACCTCGCCGGCGTCCACCAGGGCGCGCAGCTGGTTGTAGATCGTCGTAAGCCCGACGTTCTCACCGCGGGAGCGCAGCTGCGTGAAGAGTTCCTGGGCGGACTGGAACGAGTCCGAGGTCTCGAGGACGCCGGCGAGCGCGCGCTTCTGGCGGGTCAGTCGTTCCCGAGGTGTCCGGGAAGCCACGCCTTCCACTTCCTTGGTCACCGCTCCTCCTTCTGGGCGTGGCGCATCGCGTCGTTGACGAGGTGACCGATGCGGTCATCTGCGAGTTGGTAGTTGATCTCCGTTCCCGCCCGTGTCGTGGTGACGACGCCGGCGTCCCGGAGGACCCTCAGATGCTGCGAGAGTAACGGCTGGCTCACCTCGCGGCCATGGCTGCGCAGCGCGGCCTGGAGTTCGCGCACACAGCGCGGGGCGATGCTCAGCTCGACGACCACGGCCATCCGCACCTCGGCTCCCAGCGCCCTGAGCAGCTCCGCGGCTCTCACGACGACGTCACGGCGGGCCGTCTCCTCCACGCCACCTCATTAGCACATAGTTATATAAGGACAGCACTATGTTAGTAGCTGTAATGGTTCCCGTTACGGTTAGTATGCCATCATGCGCGGTCAGCCCCGTTTCGCCGGGGGTGGGACGCCGACGAAGTCAGCCGTGCCGCGACGTCCTTACGGGAAGGAGCGCTGTACGGACTCACAGCAGGAGATCCGACGAGTCACTGCGGTGGGGGTGCTCGTCCTGGCCGTGGTCGTAACGGTCGCCGGATTCGGCGAGCGTCCGGCAGCAGTCGGTCGCGCGACGGACGGGAAGGTCGCCGTCGTGGCGGCGGAGGACGAATACGGCAACGTCGCGTCACAGATCGGTGGGAGGTTCGTCACGGTCGACTCAGTCGAGAGCAATCCCAACACGGACCCGCACACCTACGAGGTCTCGCCCGGAGTCGCCCAGGCCGTCAGCTCCGCTCAGGTCGTCATCCAAAACGGACTCGGTTACGACGAGTTCATGACCAGGATCGAGTCGGCGTCCCCGAACGGCAAGCGCTACGTCATCAACGTGCAGCACCTGCTGGGCCTCCCGGACAGCACGACCAACCCGCACCTTTGGTACAACCCGATCACGATGCCGGCCGTTGCCCGCAAACTCGCCGCCGACTTCTCCTCGATAAAGCCGTCGCACGCCGCCTACTTCAGGTCCAACGTCGAGACGTTCGTCACCTCGCTCCATCCCTGGCTCCAGGCGATTGCGAGATTCAAGGCGACGTACCCGGAGACGCCGGTCGCGACGACGGAGCCCGTGGCGGATTACATGCTCGAGGCAGCCGCTACCGAGAACAAGACTCCGTTCACCCTGCAGGCGGACATCATGAACGGCGTCGACCCGTCGCCGCAGGACGTGACTACCCAGGAGAGCCTGTTCTCTCAGCACAAAGTCAAGGTTTTCGTCTACAACCAGCAGGTAACGGATTCACTCACCCAGAGCTTCATCACCGATGCTCAGAATGCGCATATTCCGGTCATCGGGGTGTACGAGACGATGCCGGTGCCCGGCTATGACTACCAGTCGTGGATGCTCGCGGAGGTCACTGCGTTGAGGAAGGCTGTGGCACACCGTGACTCGACGACCCGCCTGTAGCCATGGCGGACACAGCTCAGAGCAGCTCCTCCGAGATTCTGGCGGTCGCGAACGTCAGCGTTTCGCTGTCGGGTCGGGAGATCCTCCGTGACGTCAGCTTCCGATGCGATGCCGGTGAGTTCATCGGGCTGATCGGCTCGAACGGAGCGGGCAAGACGACGCTGTTCCGGGTGATCATGGGTCTGATCGCGCCCACGTCTGGAACAATCCGGGTGGCCGGGAAAGCCCGGTCGCGCCGCAACCCGCTCATCGGCTACGTCCCGCAGAAGATAGGGCTCGATCCCGACATGCCCATCCGGGCTCGGGACCTCGTCGGGCTCGGGATCGACGGCCATCGTTTCGGGATGCCTCGCCCGACGGCGAAGCGCAACGCCCTGATCGACGCGATGCTCGATGCGGTCGACGCGACCAGCTTCGCGAATGCCCGGGTGGGCAATCTCTCGGGTGGAGAGCAACAGCGCATCATGATCGCGCACGCCCTCATCAGTCGGCCCAGCCTGCTCCTGCTCGACGAGCCGCTCGCCAACCTCGACATCAGGAGCGAGCAGGAGGTCGTGAGCCTGGTCGCGCGCGTCGCCAAGGTGCAGCACGTCGCCGTCCTGTTCGCCGCCCACGGCATGAACCCGCTCCTTCCCGTGATGGATCGGGTCGTGTACATCGCCGGGGGCAGGGTTGCGAGTGGAAACACGGAGGACGTCGTTACCACGGAATCCCTGAGTCGGCTGTACGGACGGCATATTGATGTCATCAGGGTGCACGACCGGGTCCTCGTTGTCGCCGGCCGTGAGGACGAGGGGCTGCACCACGCAGAGTTGGCTGCTCCTCCGGGGTCGGCGTGATACCGGCGAGCATCGGCTCAGCCATTATCGAGCCCGGATTCTTCTCGAGCGCCCCGGTCCAGGTCGCCCTCGTCGTCGGAGCTGTGGCTGCCGTTGTGTCCGGCGTCGTCGGCGTCTTCACCGTCGCGCGGGGACAATCCTTCGCAGGACATTCGCTGGCCGACGTCGGAACCGCCGGGGGTTCGGCGGCGTTCCTTCTCGGTATCAGCCCGCTCTTTGGGTTCGTTGCCATGAATCTGATTGCGGCGGGGGTGATGGAGCTGATCGGCATTCGACGGCGCCGGGGAAGGGACATCGCCACGGGCGTCGTCTTGGGGGCGGCGCTCGGACTCGCGGCCCTCTTCCTCTACTTCGACACGACGTCGACGAGCACGACCGGGGCAACGATCAACGTGCTGTTCGGGTCAATCTTCACGCTGCCTTCCTCGATGGTTCCGGTCATCGTCGCCTTGAGCGCGCTGGCGATTGCCATCACCTTGTTCCTCTACCGCCCGCTCATCCTGAGCTCTCTCAGTCCCGACCTCGCCGCTGCCCGTGGCATCCCGCTCCGATTCGTCGGGGTTGGGTTTCTCGCTGCCCTGGCACTCGCCGTGTCTCTCTCGGCGATCACGATCGGGGCGATCCTCTCCACGGCCCTCCTCATCGGTCCGGCTGCGACCGCCTTGCGGCTCACGAAGCGAACCGGGTTCGCCGTCGCCGCCGCCGCCGTCATCGGCGTCGGAGCGACGTGGCTCGGTGTCGTGCTCGCCTACGACAGCTATTACTGGACGCCGTCCCACCGGGGGTGGCCCGTGAGTTTCTTCGTCGTCACGGTGGTCTTCGTCCTCTACCTGGTCGTGAACCTCGTTGCCACGCGTCGCGCGTCAGGCAGACGCACCTCCGCTCCAGAGGCGCGCTGATGTTCTCTCAGTTCATGATCAACGCCTGGGAGGCGTCGACGATTGTTGCCGTCGTCGCCGGGATCGTCGGGTTCTTCACCGTCCTTCGTGGCTCATCGTTCGCCGCCCACGCACTGCCGAACGGGGCGTTCGCTGGTGCCGCGGGGGCAAGCCTGATCGGTGCCAGCACGATCCTTGGGCTGGGGGTCTTCTCGCTTCTCGGAGCGGTGGGGATAGCGATTCTCGGACGCAGGGCACGTCGTGACGTCGCGACCGCACTCACCATCGTGGTGATGCTGGGACTCGGTTCGCTCTTCTTGTCGATGTCGACGGAGTACGCGCCCGAGATCTACTCGCTGCTCTTCGGCGAGGTTCTCGGCGTGAGCAGCAACGAACTGCTTCCGACGGCGGTAATCGGCATGATCTGTATTGCGGCGATCATCGTTCTCTACCGACCGCTGTTGCTGACCTCGGTGGTGCCCGATGTCGCGGAAACACGCGGGATCAAGGGACACTGGATGGAGTTCGCGTTCCTCCTGGTGGTCGCGCTCGTCACCACCATGGCGGTTCCCGTGGTGGGCACGCTCCTCATCTTCAGCCTGCTCGTCAGTCCGGCGGCCGCCGCCCGCTCCTTCACGAACAGGCCGCTTGCGGCGATGGGGCTCTCGGTGGTTCTCGCGCTCGTGACCGTGTGGTCCGCCATCGCCCTTTCGTACACTTCGAACCTCCCGATCGGGTTCTTCGTGGGGACCATTGGCGCCGTCACCTACGCCATTGGTCGGGGCTGGACGGTGCGGCGGCGTCTCACCTGGCCAGCCTTCGGGGGGGCGTCTCTTCGTCCATGATGTGGTGCAACCGTCGTGCCGAGGATGGCCATCGCCCTCTGCCAGCCTTTTTCCTCGCCCGCCCGCCATGGGGCCCGCCTTCATGACCGACGTCTCCGTGCGGACGGCGCCAGGCGCACGGACGTGGTTGCGACGCGGTCTAATGGGGGTATGGGACACCTCGACAAGATCGACCTCTCCGCCTCGCTTACGCGAGAGAAGTCGGAGCGCAAGCTCGAGCGGCTCCAGCTGCGGCTGCTCCACCTGCGGCTGGTGTGCGGCGGGCTGCTCGGCAGCGGCGAGTTCGGACCGCCGCTGTGCGTCGTCTTCGAGGGATGGGATGCCTCGGGCAAGGGGGGCGCGATCAAGCGGCTCGTCGGGCGGATCGACCCCCGCCACGTCTCGGTCGCTGAGTTCGGCGTGCCTTCTGACGAGGAGAAGCGGCATCACTTCCTGTGGCGTTTCGGGGAGAGCCTCCCCGGCTGGGGCGAGATGAGCGTCTTCGACCGGTCGTGGTACGGGCGCGTGCTCGTCGAGCGGGTGGAGAAGCTGGTGAAGCCCGACGAGTGGGGTCGCGCCTACGACGAGATCAACGCCTTCGAGCAGGGGCTGGTCGACGAGGGGATGACGCTCGTCAAGTTCTGGCTCCACATCTCCGACGAGGAGCAAAAGCGTCGCTTCGAGGACCGGCGTGACGACCCGCTCCGGCGCTGGAAGCTGACCGAGGAGGACTGGCGCAACCGCGCCAAACGGCCGGCGTACATCGACGCAGTCGAGGAGATGATCGACAGGACGGACAAGGACCACGCCCCATGGGAGCTCGTTGCCGCGGAGAGCAAGCACTACGCACGGGTCGCCGTCCTGAAGACCGTCATCGCGCGGATGGAGGCGGGGATGCGGCGCTGGGGAATCGTCGTTCCGCCTTCGGCGGGATCGGACTACGACCGCTAGCAACGATGGACCGCCCACTTCCCGGTGGCCCGGGCTGGCCGGCGGGGCCCCCGTGGCGCGCGCCCGATTCCCGGCTCTTCCTGAAACGCCGGTCCCATTATTCGACCCGGGCGGCGAGTTCATCGAGGCAGCCGTCGGGCACGGCGAGGTCGCCGGTTCCGCTGCCGACGGCAATGTCCGGGCGGTAGGCACCGTGGAAGTCTGATCCGCCCGTCGCGACGAGTCCTTGGCGGCTCGCGAGCTCGACGAGGTTACGACGTGTGGCCGCGCCGTAGCGGGCGTAGTGGGCCTCGAGCCCAGCGAGACCTTCCCCTGCGAGCCGGGATACGACTGTCTCAAGTCCGGCGGGGGAAAGCGCGAGCGAAAGCGGATGGGCGAGTGCGACGACGGAACCGGATCGGCGCGCGTCGTCGATCACCGTGGACGGTGGGACGGGGGTACGCGCCACGTAGGCGGGGGCACCCCTCGCCAGGTAGCGGTCGAAAGCCTCGTCGATCGAGCCGACGATCCCCCGGCGCACGAGGGCGGCGGCGAAATGTGGCCTGCCGACGACCTGTCCGCGCGCCTCGGCGTGAATCTCCTCGGCGGACAGCGGGATGCCGAGATCGTCGAGGCGAGCGAGGATGGCCGTGTTGCGCTGCTCGCGCTCTACCCGCAGGAGCGCGAGAAGGTCGGCGAGCGGGTTGTGCTGGGCCGAGGTGAAGTAGCAAAGCAGGTGGATCGGTCCGGCGTCCGCCGTGCAGGAGACCTCACAGCCGGCTACAAAACGAATCCCCAGCTCGGTCGCGCGTTCCTGCGCCGCCTCGATCCCGAACAGCCCGTCGTGGTCGGTGAGCGCCACCGCGCCACAACCCGCCTCGACGGCGAGCTCCACGACGCGCTGGGGCGGTTCGGTCCCGTCCGAGCAGGTCGAGTGGGTGTGGAGATCGATCACGCCGTGAACCGTAGCGGTGGGCGTTTGCCAGGGAAAGGAAGGCCGAACCGGTTTCGGACGGTGGGATGGCACAATAGGGCGAATGAGGGAGTCCTGCGGCGTCTTCGGCGTGTACGCGCCCGGGGTGGAGGTCGCGCCGCTCGTCTTCGACGGACTGTTCTCGCTGCAGCACCGGGGGCAGGAGTCGGCCGGGATGGCCGTGAGCGACGGGCAGACGATCACCGTCGTGAAGGACATGGGCCTCGTGACATCGGTGTTCACGCCCCGTTCGCTCGACTCGCTGCAGGGTCACCTCGGACTCGGCCACGTCCGCTACTCGACGATGGGCCAGAGCAACTGGCGGAACGCGCAGCCGGTTTACCGGTCGCGCGGTGACGCTGGCTTCGCCCTCGGGCACAACGGGAACCTCACGAATGTCGCCGGCCTGGAGGCGGACGCGGGGATGCTGGCGGGTTTCGCACCCTCGGACAGCGACCTCATCGGTGAGCTGCTCGCCCGGGCGTTCCCCGACGAGCAGGACTTGGCGGCGGGCGGGCTCGAGGAGGCCCTCACCTCGGTCCTGCCGCTGCTCGGGGGGGCGTTCTCACTCGGGCTCATCGATGCGGCGCGGCTCTATGCCGTGCGCGACCCGAACGGCTTCCGTCCGCTGTGCCTCGGCCGCCTCGAGGACGCCGCCGGGGGCGGATGGGCCGTCGCGTCGGAGAGTCCCGCCCTCGCGACCGTGGGCGCGATCGACGTGCGGGAGATCGAACCGGGCGAGCTCGTCATCATCGGCCCGGACGGCGTCCGCTCGCTGCGCCCGTTCCCGCCGGCACGCGTCGATCCGAAGCTGTGCGTGTTCGAGTTCGTCTACTTCGCGCGGCCCGACGCCGAGCTGTACGGGCGTGAGGTTCACGCCGCGCGCCGCCGGATGGGCGAGCGGCTCGCGATCGAGTCGCCCGTCGAGGCCGATCTCGTGATCGGCGTCCCGGACTCCGGGGTCCCCGCCGCCGAAGGGTTTGCCGCCCGCAGCGGGATCCCTTTCGGCCAGGGGCTCGTGAAGAACCGCTATATCGGCAGGACGTTCATCGCCCCGACCGCCGAGGCCCGTTCGGACGGGGTGCGGCGCAAGCTCAACCCCTTGCGCGAGAGCGTCGGCGGCAAACGCCTGGTCGTGATCGACGACTCGATCGTGCGCGGCACGACGACGAGCCAGATCGTGCGCGTGCTGCGCGAGGCCGGAGCGCGGCAGATCCACCTGCGGATCTCATCGCCGCCGTTCCGCTGGCCCTGCTTCTACGGGATCGACACGCCGGTGCGCGAGGAGCTGCTCGCCGCTTACTCGGACCCCTCGGAGATCGCCGCGCGACTCGGCGCCGACTCGGTGGCGTACCTTTCGTTGGAGGGGCTGTTCGAGACGATCGGTGTCGAGGGGACCGAGCTCTGCTCGGCCTGCCTCACCGGGGACTATCCGACGCCGGTCCCCCTGCCGGCGAACATACCGGTCTCGCGCCGGGTCACCTGAGCCACCCGTCGCCGGAGATGGGTCCGCCTGTGGATTCGTGGTCGGAACCGGCGTCGATCCGGTGACCTCGCGCTTTTCAGGCGCGCGCTCTGCCAGCTGAGCTATCCGACCAAACCGACCAGTGCCGGCACGACCATTGTGCCCGACGCGGGCCACCCGGGGGCAAACCCGGTCGTGCCGGCGACGGTTTGGCGGACCTGACGGGATTTGAACCCGCGACCTCCGGCTTGACAGGCCAGCGTGCACTCCAGGCTGCACCACAGGTCCGTGGCCGCCCATCTCCGGGTCGTGCACCCGGGGCCGGGCGGGAACGCCCGCTGATCCTAGGCGAATCTCCGACCTGGGCGATCACGCCGCCCCCGACGGGATTCGGGGCCATGCCGGTGGGCGGATTCCAGCACGACCCGGTACACAGCCGGTGACGACCTGACCGGGCGGCGCCGGGTCCTCCCGCACCCCCGCCGTTGTCATCCTGACGACACGACGCAACCGGTGGACCGGGCGTCGCGCGAGGGGCGGTTCGGTGGTCGCGTGTCGGCCTGCTCATCTAAGGGGCTGGCGACGCGGCGAGGAGCTACTTCCCGGCTTCCTGACCCGAGGTCCTGACCTGGTTCCTGCCGCTTCGCTTGGCGACGTACAGACCCCGGTCGGCCTCGGCCAGCACCGACTGCCACCCGGTCATGGGACCCGACGACACGCCGATGCTCACCGTGACCCGCAACAAGCGCTCAAGCGTCTTCCAGGGATACGACTCGACCTTCACGCGGAGGCGTTCAGCGAAGCTCAGTGCGGCGTTGAGCTCCACGGATGGAAGCGCCAGGACGAACTCCTCACCCCCGTACCGGACGACGACTTGGCCCGCACGGGGCTCGGCCGCCAGGAGCTGTCCCAGAGCCCGGAGGACGTGGTCCCCGACCTCATGGCCGAAGGTGTCGTTGATCACCTTGAAGTGGTCGATGTCGACCATGAGGAAGGCGAGGCTGCGTTGGTCGGCGGTGGACTCGGTGAGAAAACGCTCCAACAGCCGTCGATTGCCGACCCGTGTCAGCGCGTCTTCCTCCGCAAAGCGGATAGCTGCCGCCGTCTGGGCCTCGAGCCGGCGGTGTTCCAGTTCCGCGGCCGCTCGCACCCACACCTGCTTCACGACCTGGGTGATCTCGCTGCGGTGCACCGACGACACGTGTTGATTGAGCTCGACGGCGTGAGCCAGAGCCGCTTCGAGCTCGCCTGCCTCTTGTTCTGCCGCCACGAGCTCCCGGAGGGCAGCTTCGAACTCCTGGCTGTCCTCGCTCAGCCTGGCGGCGTCCGTGGCCCGGCGGGCGGCCGCCATCGCTTCCGCCGGCCGCCCGAGCGCCCGCAGGCAACGGGCCTCAAGCAGGGCAAAGTTGTATTTCCCTTCCTCCCAATTCTCTGCGGACAGGTCCTCCTCGGCTTTCGGGAGCATCTGGAACGCTTGTTCTGCGTAGCCCTGCTCGAAGAGAAGCTCGGCCTGCAGACGATGCGTGCCGGCCCAGGCCGCCAGATCCGAGTTGTGTCCCTCTGCCAGGCGCTGGATCACACGCTCGGCGTGGGCGAGCCGCGCGGTTCGTGAAACAGCCCCCCCGGTGTCGCCCTCTCCGGGCGGCGGGTCCAGGTGAACGGCAAGAAGAAGAGTGGCTGCGATGTTGTACAACTCGCGGTAGACAAACCGTTGGTTACCGCAACGCTCGGCTGCTTCGAGCGAGGCCTCGAACTGCTCGACGGCGAGGTCGTGATCTCCGAAGAAGGCACAGAACATTCCGAGCCGGTTCATCACCTCCGCCCGTACCGCATCGTCCGTGAGGAGCGAGAGGTTCACGATGCACCTCGTCGCCAGCTCCGATGCCAGGGAGACCCTGCCGAGGCGCGAGGCATAGCCGGCGCACGCGCTCGCAGCGTCGAGGGCCTCCTCAGATTCGCCGGCCTCTTCGAAAAGGTCCATGGCGGAGAGCGTGTCGGCCACGATCTTCCGCGTCTCCCACCTGTTGGCGTGCAGGTGTGCACGGCACATGAGGAGACGGGCGCTCTCCGCGGGCCCAGAGGCTCCGGCAAGCGCGAGTTCGATCTCATCCAGGCACGCGGCCTGCTCTTCGGGCGTCGCGGCTTCACGTGCCCGGCGACGGAGCTCCTGCAGAACCTCGGACGCGCTTCTCACGGTGTTGACGGGGGCTTCATCAGTCCTCTCCTCGCTTGCGGTGACCGGCCGCGCACCGACGGACTTCCCGTGCGTTCACAGGTTCACGGAAGAGACTTCCACCAGTCTTGTCGTCGAAACCGTGTTCCGCCAGAGTTTGTATCAACTGGAGTGACGGCACGATGACCCTGGCACCCCCAACGGGATTCGAACCCGTGTTTCCGCCTTGAAAGGGCGATGTCCTCGGCCGCTGGACGATGGGGGCGCGGTCCTTGCTGGGCGCGCGGAGACTAGCAGTGACCTCCGCGGTTGGTTCACGGGTTCGGGGGCACCGGCGTGCCGTCCCATCGCAGGCCCCCGGGCGGGTCTCCCCACGGATCGTCAGGGGTCGTGTCGTCGGCGTTCGGCGCTGGGGGCGGCAGGAGACCGGCGAGCGCGTCGACGACGAGCGACTCGAGGTAGGTGAGGTAGTCGTAGCAGAGCCAGTCCGAGTACCGCGGATCGTCCCGAGCCGGCTCGGCCGGATCTTCCGTCGCACCGAGCGAGGCGCCGATCACGATCCGCAGGTCGACCAGCGCGGCGAGCCAGGCCTCGGCCGCCTCGTCGTCGAGGTGGGTCGCCGACGCCGTGCGGGCGAGGATCGCCAGGGCGTGGCGGTGGTGCTCGACGAGATCGGCGCGCACGACGCTGACGTAGTTCGCCTCGGCCGAGGCGTCGGTGGGGTAGGCGGCCGGGAAGAGCCGGCGCAACCCCTCGGGGAGCTCGCCGTCGGTCTCCCCGACGCTACCGAGGGCATCGGCTAGCTGGGTCGGGATCGACGAGAGCAGCGCGCGTTCGTCCGGGGAGAGCGACAGGGCAAACCCGTCGTCGACTCGGGTGAGGACGGGCGGGCGATCGGGCGCGGTCAACTCTGGTGCTCCAAGGTCGCCCACAGCCCGTGGCGGTGCAGACGGGCGACGTCGAGCTCGACCCGCTCGCGCGGTCCGGAGGCGACGACGGCCCGACCCTTGCGGTGCACGTCGAGCATGAGGCGAGTCGCTTTGGCGAGCGAGTAGCCGAACAGCTTCTGGAAGACGTAGGTGACGTAGCTCATCAAGTTCACCGGGTCGTTCCAGACGATGACGAGCCACGGACGGTCGACGTCAAGCTCGTCGAGCTTCTCCGGTCCCACGGCGACGGCGGTACCGGCCCCCAAACGGGCACGTGTCTCGTAACCGGTGATCGCGGTGGTGACCGCCTCCGGTCGGGGCCGACGCCCTACCGGCTGCGGGGCGCTCGCGGGCGAACGGGATCGTCGCTCGACCCGGTCGACTGTGAGGTGGGCGAACCCGTCCGTCATTGTCCGGTCGTCACGGCCGTCTAGCGGCGGCGGGCCGTTTCGAAGCGGTAGCCAAGGCCGCGGATCGTGGTGATGAGCTTTGGCTCCGACGGATTGAGCTCGATGTGGGCGCGCAGCCGCTTGACGTGGACGTCGAGCGTCTTCGTGTCACCGACGTAGTCGGCACCCCAGACTCGCGAGATGAGAGTGTCACGCGTGAGCACGCGGCCCGCGCTGAGCAGCAGCTGTTCGAGAAGCTCGAACTCCTTCAGCGGGAGCGAGACCTCCTCGCCGCGCACCGTGCACTCGTGGCGATCGAGGTCGAGCGTGACCTCGCCGACCTCGAGCACGTTGCGGGGGAGGGTGTCGGGAACCGGGGGCCCCGCCCGTCCCTCGGCCGCCTGGGGCTTTTCGGACGTTTCGGACCGAGAGGCGCGACGGAGGACAGCACGCATGCGGGACACGAGTTCGTGCAGGCGGTAAGGCTTCGCGACGTAGTCGTCGGCACCGACCTCGAGTCCGACGACGGTGTCGATCTCGGTCGTCTTCGCCGTCACCATGATGATCGGCACCGCCGAGCGTGTCCGGATCGTCCGGCACACGTCGAGCCCGGAGATCTTCGGCAGCATGATGTCGAGCAGGATCAGGTCGGGCTCGCTGGCATCGAAGAGCTCGAGCGCCTCGGCGCCGTCGCGGGCGACCGTGATGGCGAAGCCCTCCCGTTCGAGCCCGATGACGAGTGCCTCGACGAAGGACTCTTCATCCTCGGCGAGCAGGACCCGCGTGCGCTTTTCGCCCGGGGCAGGTCCGGCGGATCCCTCAATGGTGCTCATGTTCCGCCTCTCCCCTGCAGTGGGAGGCGGAGCGTGAACGTGGAACCCTCCCCCTCCCGTGACTCGACGTGGACACTGCCGTTATGGCTGCTGGCGACGTGACGGACGATCGAGAGGCCGAGCCCCGTCCCGCCCGTCGACCGGCTCCGCCCGTGGTCGACGCGATAGAAGCGCTCGAAGATCCGCTCGAGGTCGCGGGTCGGAATTCCGAGGCCCTTGTCGGCGACGGCGATCACGACGTCGTCGCCGTCGCCGCGACCCGTGAACTCGACGACGCCGCCTTCGTAGGAGAACTTCACCGCGTTCTCGAGCAGGTTGTACAGCGCCGAGGTCAGCTGCCGGCGGTCGCCGAGGACGGCGACCGGGGGCGAGGGCTCCTCGAGCTTGATCTCGACGTCGCGCTGCTCAGCGGCAAACCGTACCCGTTCGGCGGCTTCGGCCATGACGAGGTTGACGAGCACCGGCTCGCGCGGCGGCGACTCCTCGTTCTCGATGCGCGACAGGTCCAGAAGGTCATCGATGATGCGCGAGATGCGGAACGCCTCGGAGTGGATCCGCTGCGTGAGGCGGCGCGACACCTCGGGCTCGGTCTCGGCAAGGAGGGTCTCGGCGAGCAGGCCGAGGGCGCCCATCGGTGTCTTCAGCTCGTGGCTGACGTTGGCGACAAAGTCGCGGCGGACCTCCTCGAGCCGACGCCGCTCGGAGACGTCGTCGATGATCGCGATCACCCCGAGCGTCCGCTGTCCGTTGTCGATGCTCTCGGTGCGGACCGAGAGGGTGCGGCGTGGGGGACCGTAGAGCTCGAGGGTGCGCTCCTCGGAGGCGCCGGGGGAGGTGGTGCTGAGCAGCTCCTCGACGGCCTGCGTCGCCAAGGCGTCCCCGTGGCGGCTCCCCATCAGCGAGATGGCGCGGCTGTTGCGGAAGACGAGCTCGCCGTGCTCGTCACAGACGATCACGGCCTGGGAGAGCGAGTCGAGGACCCGGCGCAGGCGGATGGCGTCGGCGCTCGAATCGGCGACGGTCTCGGCGGCGTGTTCGGTTGCTCGTTCGACGTGGCCGAGGGCGTCCTCGAGCCGTTTGGGGTCCCGCGGCAGCGGGTCGGCGCCGAGCCGGTCGCCGAGGGAGACGAGCCGTTGCTTGAGGGCCTTGATGCCGCGCCGGCTTCCGATGGCGAACGCCAGGTAGATGAGAACGACGGCGGCTCCGGCCGCGATCGCGAGAGCGGTGGACGAGGCGCGTACGAAGGCGATCACGGCGACCGCCGGGGAACTCGCACGCCCCCAGCATTGCAGCTTGTCGGTCGGGAGCCCGGCTCGCTCATAGAAACAGTTGAAACGACACGGATTATCATGTAAGTTGACGACGCACGCCTGAACTCCGCCGGGTCACCCGGCGCCAGGCGCCGCCGCTCGTCGGGACCGCCCGGCCGCCCGGTCGAAGGACCGGATCCTGTGGTCACCATCCCGAGGAGGTGCGCGGTGTTGACGGTTCTTCCCACCCTGTTCGAACGGCTCGGCGAGTCCGGCACGCTCTCGCTCGACCCGAACGCCAACGGTTTGCCGGGCAGCGGCACGCTCCAGCAGCTCGTCAACGGGATCGCCTTCTGGGGCCTGCTCGCCGCGTTGGCCGGGCTCGTCATCGGCGCCGCGACGTGGGCGCTCGGCGCGCACACGAACAACTACCAGAACGCCTCGACCGGCCGCCGGGCCGTGCTCGTTTCGGCGGCGGCGGCGCTCGTCATTGGCGCGGCGCCGACGCTGCTCAACTTCCTTTTCGACGCCGGCAAGGGCCTGCACTGAGCCGTGGCATCTGGCGGAGTGGTTGCCCAGCTCAGCGGAGCCGGTTCGGTCGTCGCCGGGATCTTCTCGTTCAGCGTCGGCGCCCTTGTCAACGGCCTGCTCAACGGCATCACCAGCTGGATCGAGGGCGGGACGGCGCTTTTGCTCGCTGCGTTCGGTCACGCCCTCAGCTCGACGACGGGCTCGCCGCTCGGCAACGGCTTCGGCACCGAGTTCGCCGTCGTGTGGAGGATCGGCGCGCTACTCACGCTGCCGTTCGTGCTGCTCGCGACGATCCAGGCCGTCGCCCGGCAGGATCTCAGCCTGATCACGCGGGCCGTGTTCGTGCGGCTGCCCTTCGCCGTGCTGTTCGGGGCCGTCGCCGTCGAGCTCGTCACACAGGCGCTCGCCGTGACGGACTCGCTGAGCGGCGTGTTGCTCGCCGTCGGCGGCCATCCGGCGCGCCTCGAGATCGACCGGCTCGTCGGGGCGTTCGCACCGGGGTTCGGCGGCGGCGTTCTGTCGGGCTTCACGGGCGTGCTGCTCGCGCTGCTCGCCGCGGCGGTGGCGTTCGTCCTCTGGGTCGAGCTCATCGTCCGGTCGGCGGCGGTGGCGGTCGCGACACTGTTCATCCCCATCGCGCTCGCCGGGCTCGTGTGGTCGGCGACGGCGCACTGGGCGCGCCGGGTGGGCGAGACGCTCGCCGCGCTCATCTGCTCGAAGCTCGTCATTGCCGGAGTGCTGGCGCTGGCGGCCGTGTCGGTGGGTGACGCCTCGGGGGTGTCCGGCGCGGTCCAGGGGATCGCCCTGCTCACGCTCGCGGCGCTCTCGCCGTTCTCGCTTCTGAAATTGATCCCGCTGTTCGAGTCCGGGGCGGCTTCGCATCTCGAGGGAATGTCGCGTCGCGGAGTCCGCGCCGGGGTCTCCGCCGCGGCACTCGTCGCCGGTCCGGGGGAGCTCGCCGCCAGCGGCGCTGCCTCCGCCGGGGGCGGCGGGATCGAGTTCGCCGAGGGCGCGCACCTGGGAGGGGCCGAATACCTGGCGGCGGTCTCGCACTTCCGCGAGGAGATCGCCCGGCGCGACGCCTTCGCCGATACCCCCGTCGCCGATCCGGGAGGTGCGGACGCGCGCGAAACGCCGTTCGGGAACGGGGGTGGCGATGGCTGAGGACAGGGAGCGCTTCCGATTCGGTCCCCGAGATCGCCGCGGTCTCATCGCTGGCGCGCGCACCGGGCAGATCGCGGTGGTCGCCGCCGGGCTGGTCCTTTCCGTCGTCGTGTTGCGGACGCTCACCGGTCCCGTCCGGGGACCGGTCGCCCTCGCGATCGTCCTCGTTGCGATCGGTGCGGTGACCTGGCCGGTCAACGGGCGCACGCTCGATGAATGGGTGCCCGTCGTCGTGCGCTTCGTGGCCGACGCGGCGTCGGGCGCCCGGCGGGATGCAGTCGCCGTCCACCGGCGCGGCGAGGCCCACCGGGCACCGGCCGTGTTCGGTTCGCTCGAGGTACTCGAGGTCACGACCGACGCGGTCGGGCCGATCGGCGCCGTGCACGACGCGCGCCGCCAGACACTTACGGCGCTGCTCGCCCTCGGCGGCGAGTCATTCGCGCTGCTCGGCGAGGCCGACCGCAACCGCCGGATCGACGGCTGGGCGAGCGTGCTTGCCAGCGTGGCCCGCGACGCCGGCTCGGTTCACCGCCTGCAGTGGATCGAACGGACCGTGCCGGACCCCGGTGAGGCGCTGCTGGCGTACCTCGAGCAGGCGGTCGCGACGACGGGTGCCTTCGACCCCGCGACGTTCGCCGCCCAGCGCTCGTACCGGGAGCTGCTCACGGCGGAGTGCTCCGGGGCGCTCGCGCACGAGCTCTACTTCGCGCTCACCGTGCGCGGCCCGCGGCGGGCCCGGACGGGCGAGGAGCCGGCGGCGGCGCGACTCGAAACCGAGATCACGCTGCTCGACGAGCGCTGCCGGCGGGCCGGTCTAGAGGTGCTGGGCGTGCTCACGGCCTGCGGCGTCACTGCGGCGCTGCGGCGCGGCTTCGACATCATCCCGGCGGCGAGGCCGGCGGACTGGCCCTGGCCCGTTGCCGTCGCCTCGACCTGGACGGCGTTGCAGACCGACGGGTTGTGGCACGCGACGTTCTGGATCGCCGAGTGGCCGCGTCACGAGGTGGGGAGCGACTTCCTCCTGCCGCTGCTCGCCAGCTCGGGCGACCGCCGCGCCGTGTCGGTCGTCATGGCGCCGGTGCCGCCGCTGCGCGCCGTCCGCACCGCCGAGCACGCCCGCACCTCGGGCGTCGCCGACGCCGAGCTCCGGCGCCAGCATGGCTTTGCCCTGACGGCGAGGGTTCGCCGAGAGCAGGAGGCGGTGGTGCGGCGCGAGCACGAGCTCGCCGACGGTCACGGTGCCTACCGCTTCTCGGCTTACATCACCGTCAGCGCGCCCGGCCCGGGCGAACTCGACCGGGCGTGCCGCCGGACCGAGCACGCTGCCGCCCTGGCTGGGCTCGATCTGCGTCGGCTCTACGGCACGCAGGCCGAGGCGTTCTGCTGCACGCTTCCCGTCGGGCGGGGATGCGAATGAAACTGCCCGCGCACGAGGCCACGACGGCACAGCTGGGCGCGGTGTATCCGTGCGTCGCCTCGCGCCGCCTTCCCGCCCGCGGGGTGCTCGTCGGGCGCGACCTGTTCGGCGGAACCTTCGTCCACGACCCGTTCGAGCTCTATCGGACGGGAGCGATCACCAACCCGAACATGCTCGTGCTTGGTCAGATCGGGCGGGGGAAGAGCACGTTCGTGAAGACGTACCTGCTCCGTCAGGCGGCGTTCGGGCGCCGCATCGTCATTCTCGACCCCAAGGGCGAGTACGGACCCTTCGCCCGGGCGCTCGGCGCCGAGCCGATCACGCTCCGACCCGGCGGCCCGGTCCGCCTGAACCCACTGGAGGCCGCGGGGCTGGCGCCGGGTGAACCGGGTGGCGCGCAGTCGCGAATCTCGGTTGTCGCCGACCTCGCCTCGGCCTGCCTCGGACGGCCGCTCGGTCCGGCCGAGCACGCGGCGATCGAGCTTGCACTCGACGGGGTCGACCGCGGGGAGGAGGCGACGACGCTCGGCTCGGTCGTCGCAGCGCTGCTCGCGCCCCGCCCCGAGGCGGCCCGCGCGATCGGCTGCCGGGCCGCCGAGCTAGCTGCGGACGGGCGTGAGGTCGCCCTCGAGCTGCGGCGGCTGGTCTCGGGCGAGCTCGCGGGGATGTTCGACGGCGAGACGACGCCTGGCGTCGACCTCTCGGCGCCGGTGGTGGTCATCGACCTGTCGCACGTTTACGCCTCGACGGCGCTCGGCGCGCTCGTCATGTGCGCCGCCGCGGCGCTTGGCCGGGTCTGGGACCGGCCCGGTACGGGGCAGATGTTCCTCGTCATCGACGAGGGGTGGGCTGTCGTCCACAACCCGGGCGCGGCACGGTTCCTCCAGGCCTCGTTCAAGCTCGCCCGGGCGCGCGGGGTCGCCAACCTGATCGTCGTCCACCGGGTCTCGGACCTCACCGCCTCGGGCCCCGCCGGGAGCGTCGCCGCCCGCCTCGCCGAGGGAATCGTCGCCGACTGCGAAACCCTCGTTTGCTACGCCCAGGCCGAGGCGGAGCTTCCGGCGGCGGTGCGGCTGCTCGGGCTCTCCGAGTCCGAGGCGCGCCTGTTGCCGAGACTCCGGCGGGGTGTCGCCCTGTGGCGGGTGGGGACGCGGTCCTACCTAGTCGAACACCGCCTCGGCCCGGCCGAGCGCGAGATCGTCGACACCGACCGCCGTCTTGTCGCCACGCCCACGGCGCCGTCGTGAGCACCGCCCCCGGCGCGAGATTCCGCCCACCGCCGGGCCCGATCGGCCGCGGCCCGGCATCCGGCCGGCCCAGGGTCCGTGGCGAGGCCGTCGCTGTCGCCGTCGTCGCCGGGCTGGCGGGGTTGAGCTGGGTCGCCGGGGGGTGCGCGACCCTCGCCGCCGGCCACGGGTGGCACGAGGTCCCGCCGGCCTCGTCCCTCGGGCTGCTCGTCGGCCTGCTCGCCCACCCAGGCGCGCCCGCCTCGGCGTGGCCGGCCCCCGTCCGGCGTCTCCTACCGTCGGCGGTGGTCTTCTGGCTGGTGTTCGCGCTCCTCGGGCTGGCTGGCGGGGCCGTCGCGGCGGCGGTCATGCACCGCACGCGCTCCCGGGTGTACCGGGGGCGGCCCGTCGCGGACATCGGGGCCGTGTGGGCGACGTCCGCCGAGCTGCGGGGACTCACGGTCAACAGGCCGGGTGCCGGCCGCCTCGTCATCGGGCGGTGCGGGCGTCGGCTCGTGGCCGTCGAGCCGGGCCAGTCCCTGCTCGTTGCCGGGCCGACCCAGTCGGGGAAGACCTCGGGACTCGCGATCCCGGCAATTCTCGAGTGGGAGGGCCCGGTCATCGCGACGAGCGTGAAGACCGACCTCGTGCGGCACACGGCCCGGTGGCGGGAGTCGCTCGGCCCCGTGTTCGTCTACGACCCGGTCGGCGTGACCGACGGATGCCGCGCCGGTTGGTCTCCGCTCGCCGAGACGCGGGACTGGGCGGGGGCGCGCCGGGTCGCGGCGGGGCTCGCCGCAGTGCAGCGCGCCGGCACCGTCCCCGAGGACGCGGCCTTCTGGGTCGCGCTCGCCGAGAAGATGCTGGCGCCGATGCTCCTCGCCGCCGCGAGATCGGGGCGGTCGATCGGGGACGTGGTGCGCTGGGTCGACTCGGGGGAAGTCGCGGAGGTGCTCGACGCCCTGGAATCAGCCGGTTCTGCCGAAGCCCTGCGCGCCGCCCAGGCGAGCTTCTCCCGGGAGGAGCGCCAGTTGAGCTCGGTGTACGCGACCGTCGAGACGCTCGTCGCGGCGTTCGCCGACCCGGCCGTCGCGGCGTCGGCGACGAGCCACGAGATCTGCGCGGCGCGACTCACCGACGGCGGGTCGGCGACGGTGTACCTCGCGGCACCCTCGCACGAGCAGGAGCGGCTCCGGCCCGTCTTCACCGCCGTGCTTCGATGCCTCCTCGAGGGCGCGGTCACGAAGGCGTCGCGGGACGGCCGCCTCGACCCGCCGCTGCTCGTCGTGCTCGACGAAGCCGCCAACATCGCGCCGCTCGCCGATCTCGATACGCTCGCCGCGACCGCGTCCTCCCACGGGATCCAGCTCGTCACCGTCTGGCAGGACTTCTCCCAGATCGAGGCGCGTTACGGAGCGCGGGCCGCGACGGTCGTGAACAACCACCGCGCCAAGCTTGTCTGCTCCGGGGTCGCCGACCCCGCCACGCTGGAACAGGTGTCGCGGTTGATCGGCGACGAGCAGCGCCAGGTCGAGACGCTGACCGTCGACCACGCGGGCACGACGTCGACGACACGCGGCCAGGCGGAGTGCCGGCTGGCCCCGGCGGCGTGGCTGCGACGGATCCGACCCGGCGAGGCTGTCCTCGTGTACGGGCACCTACCGCCGGCCCGGGTGGCGCTGCGGCCCTTCTGGGCGGAGGCCGCCCTTCGCCGGCGATCCGAGGCGTCGCAGCCGCCCGCCCCAGGGTCGGTCGGAGGGCGCCGCGACCCAACCCGGAAACGGCCCTGAAGGGGCTTTTGACCTCGCCCGGTGGCCGTCGGGAAGGTTTCATGCGGCCGTCATCATCTGGTCACTGTGCGTTCTTTTGGGGTTCAAGTCGCCTCAGTAGGTTCACAGCGGCGTGGTGAATCCCTTCCGACCCAAGGCGGACTCAGTGTTCGAAAGCGACCGCGTGTCCGGCACGATGTTGCTTGAAGACTCCGACGTGATGCATGCGCACCAGGTGTCGCTCGGGTTCGGCGCGACCACGATCATGCAGGACATCAACGTCGGATTCCCCCGGGGGACGATCACCGCGTTGATCGGACCGTCGGGGTCCGGCAAGACGACCTTCCTGCGGGCACTCAACCGGATGAACGACAAGGTCCGGGACTTCTGGCACCACGGCCAGATCTCGCTCTACGACGACGAGATCTACAGCGACACGATGGACCCACTCGTGCTGCGCCGGCGGGTCGGCATGGTCTTCCAGCGCCCGAACCCGTTCCCGATGTCGATCCAGGACAACATCGTCTCGGGGGTGCGCGCGCACCGGATGGCGAAGCGCTCCGAGATGCGGGACATCGCCGAGACCCGTCTCGCCGAGGTCGGTCTGTGGAGCCACGTAGCGGACCGCCTCCACGACTCGCCGTTCCGCCTCTCCGGCGGCCAGCAGCAGATGCTCTGCCTCGCCCGCGCCCTCGCCGTCGAGCCGGAGGTGTTGCTGCTCGACGAGCCGACCTCCTCGCTCGACCCCCGCTCGACGGAGGCAGTCGAGGAGCTGGTGCGCCGTCTCACCCCCGAGCTGACGGTGATCATCGTCACGCACGACCTCGCCCAGGCCCGGCGCCTTTCGGACAACACGATCTTCTTCTACGAGGGGCGCATGATCGAGACGGCGCCGACGGACCAGCTGTTCACTCGCCCCGAGCGCCCCGAAACCGCTCGGTACATCGGGGGCGAGCTCGAACCAACCGGTGGACCCTGAACGGGGATCGCCGTGATTCCCAGGGGACCGGTGACGGAGCCGGGATCCTCTGGTTGCAACTGTCCCGCACACCGCCTGCCCGGGCGGAGGACCGAAAGGAGCACAACCGAAACATGCACACAGATGAAGTAGGCACGACGAGGCGCCGGCGGTCTGGCCCTGCCGGGGTTCTGGGTATTGCGACTGTCGCTCTTGCCACAGCCCTCGGCATCGGCGCGAGCATCGCGTCACCAGGCGGCGCGGCGACCTCTCATCAAACGATCAGCCAGGCCGAATCGGCACTGGCGAGCCTCGAAGCGCTGGCGCCGTCGAAAGCGCCGACGCTTACTGAAGCGGGCTCATCGCTGTTCTACCCGCTCTGGGAGGAGTGGTCGGGGTCGACGGCCACACCGCCGCCGGTTCCGGTCAGCCCCGGTAAGGGCGGCTCGGGACTGGGACAGTCCGAAGCGGTGAGCGGCACGATCAACATCGGCGGGTCGGACGGGTTCCTGCCTGCGGCGACGATGACCGGACCGCCAGCTGTTCTCAACATCCCCGTCGCGGTCTCGGCGCAGGCGGTCGTCTACAACCTCCACAGCGTCCCCGCGACGACTCACCTCAGGCTGTCGTCAGCAGTTCTGAACGGCATCTACGCAGGAAAGATCAAGAATTGGGACAGTAAGTTCATCGCCGCGCTGAACCCCAAGGTCAAGCTGCCGGACAAGCCGATCATCCCCGTCCGGCGCATCGATTCGAGCGGTGACACCTTCATCTTCACGTCGTACCTGTACTACGGGGACCGCAACAGCTGGACGCGCCAGGCGCCGTACGACGGGCCGCAGCTCATCTACTCGACCTGGCCCTACGTCAACAACGAACTCTCCGAGAATGGGAACTCGGGCATCGAGGCAGCGGTCGAGGCGAACCCCGGCTCCATCGGGTACCTGGGCGTCAGCTACCTGCCATCGGCGGTGTTCGCGTCCCCGCCGCTCGGTTACGCGGCCTTGGAGAACGGCTCCAACAAATACGTACTCCCGACGCCGGGGGCGATCGAGGCCGAGGTGAAGGCCTACTCGAAGATCCCGGCAGACGGCGCTGTCTCGCTCATCGACTCGCACAAAGCGCCGGCCGGCTACCCGATCGTGAACTTCGAGTACGCCATCGTGCGGGAGCAGCAGCCGAACCTGACGACGGCGGACTCCGTCAAAGCGGAGCTCGCCTGGGCGATGGACCCCGTCCACGGCTCGACAGCGGCGTTCCTCAACCCGGTGGACTTCCGGCCGCTTGCGCTCAATGCGCTGGAAGTGTCGATCAATCTGCTCAACCAGATCACCTCTTAGGTGCTAGACGCTGTCGCGACCACGGATGCCTGCTCGTCGTGAAGTGACGTTCTCATGAGCGTGGTGTCCGGTGAGCGACTGGCGTGCGGTGTCGACAACTAGCGAGGCGGCCGGCGCGGAGGGTTCGCGTCGGCCGCCTCTGTCGCACGGTCCCGGGTCCGGCGTGCGCAGTGACGATGCTGCCCCGGCGCGACGGCGGCGTAGCCGATTCCTGGAGCGGCTCCTCGCTTCGGGCAGCGGGCTGCTGGCGGCGCTGCCACTCGCGGCGCTCATCGCCATGCTCGTCGTGCTGCTCGTCGAGGCGATGCCGTCGATCCGCTACAACGGCATCCGGTTCGTCACGACGAGCACGTGGACGATCGGCAACACCTACGGCTCCATCGTCCACAGCGGTGGGGTTGCCCACCTTGCCGGCGCGGAGTTCGGGTCGTGGCCGCTCATTGCCGGGACCCTGGAGTCATCGGCGATCGCGCTCCTAGTCGGACTGCCGATCGCGCTCGGCGCGGCAATCCTGGTCGTGGAGAAGCTTCCTGCCCGCGTCGGCACGGTGATCGGGATCTGCCTCGAGATCCTCGCCGGGATCCCGAGCATCGTCATCGGCGTCTGGGGCGCCCTCACCTTCGGACCGTGGATCGCCAAGGAGATCTACCCCGCGTTGACGCACCTGCCGAACGTGCCGCCGTTTGACATCTTCCGGGGCTCTGTCGGCGACGGCGAGGGACTTTTGACGGGTGGTCTCGTACTCGCCGCGATGATCATCCCGATCATCGCGGCGACGACCCGTGACCTGTTGCGCCAGGTACCCGAGACGACGAAGGAGGGAGCCGAGGCGCTCGGCTTGACCGATGCCGAAGTGTTCCGGCGAGTCCAGGCGCGCTGGGTGCGTACCGGTGTGATCGGGGCGGCCGTCCTCGGCCTCGGCCGGGCGCTCGGCGAGACGATGGCCGTCGCACTGATCTGCGGTGGCCAGAATCAGCTTGCCCACAACATCTACGGCGTCATGACGACGATTGCCGCCAACATCGTGTTGACGCTCGACTCCGCCCAGACCGACCCGAGTGGTCTCGCGGTCCGGGCACTTGCCGAGCTCGCGCTCGTGCTCCTCGTCATCACGGTCGTCGTGAACGTCTTCGCAAGGATCATCGTCCGGCGTTCCGCGCACGGCGCGGTGCTCCCGGTCGGGGCCGGCTTCTGATGGCGTCGGCCACCGGCGCCGCCCCGTCGCGCCGTCGTGTGTCCGGCACCGGGTTGTCGGCGCCATCCACGATCCTGCGCCGGCGTCGGGTCATCAGCTGGCTGTTGTGGGGAGGCTGCGCGTTCGGCCTCGCGTTCCTCGTCGCGCCGGTGGTGTGGATCCTGTACGGGGTGTTCCAACGTGGCGTCGGCGGTTGGCGCTGGAACGTGATCTGGACGCCGACGTCGGGACTCAGCGGTGGTCTTGCAAACGACATCGTCGGGACGTTGCTCATCACCTTCGGCGTCGCGCTGATCGCGGGGATCGTCGGGATCGGAGCCGGGATCTACCTCGCCGAGTTCTGTCGGCCCGGGATTGTTTCGACGGTGTTCCGGGGCGCGTCGGAGGTGCTCTCCGGTGTTCCCTCGATCGTGTTCGGCTACGTCGGCTATCTCGCCCTGGTCATCGGGCTCCACTGGCAGTTCTCGCTCCTCGCCGCCCTCGTCGTGCTCTCGGTGCTGGTCGTGCCCTACATCGCGAAGTCGACGGAACTCGCCCTCAACCAGGTGCCGCTCGCCTACCGGGAAGGTGGCGAGGCGCTCGGGATGGTGAAGTCCCACATGCTGCGTCGGGTCGTGTTGCGGTCGGCATTACCCGGAATACTCACCGGAATCGTCGTCGCGACCGCGATCTCAATCGGCGAGACGGCACCGTTGCTCTACACCGCCGGCCAGAACAGCACTTCCTACCCGACGGGGGCGTTGCTCCACTCCGCGGTTCCCTATCTCACCTATGTCGTCTACGCCGACTACGACAGTCCGTTCCCGTCTCAGCACGCCCTCTCGCACGACGCCGCGATGGTCCTCGTCGTGCTCGTCATTGCCCTGATCCTCGGTTCGCGCCTGATCGTCCGTGCAACGCAGCGCTACGCGCCGAACCGGGCGCTCGCCGCGGCGGACAAGGGATGGCGGGCGCGCATGCCGTGGGCCGACACCGAGCCCGAGGTCGACAAGCTCTTCGGTCGCGAAGCCGCGCCGACGGATCCGGACGAGTCGCCTCAGTAGGTGGCGAGCGCGCGGGCCGCGGCGACGATGTCCGCGGTCTGCGGCAGGATCGCCCGTTCGACACCGGGGTCGTAACCGACCCAGGCGTCCTGGGCAGCGACGCGGCGTACCGGGGCGTCGAGGTCACCGAAGCACTCCGCGGCGACGAAGGCGGCGATCTCGGCGCCGAACCCGGACGTGAGGACGTCCTCGTGGACGACGAGGCAGCGTCCCGTGCGGGCCACCGAGGCGGCGACCGCGTCCTTGTCCCAGGGCGCCAGCGTGCGCAGGTCGATCACCTCGGCCTCGATGCCCTCGGCGGCGAGCTGCTCGGCGGCGAGGAGCGAAAGCTGCACGGTGGCCCCCCAGGTCACGATGGAGGGGCTGCTCCCAGCCCGGGCGATATTCGCCCTGCCGGGCGGCAGGACGTACTCCGGCCCCGGGAAGGGGTCCATCGCGTATCGCTGACGGAACAGATGCTTGTGCTCCAAGAACAGCACCGGATCCTCGCAACGGAACGCCGCGCGCAGCAGTCCAGTGGCGTCTCGGGCGCGCGACGGGAACATGACGATCAGCCCGGGGGTGTGGGTGAAGATGGACTCGCCGGACTGCGAGTGCCAGATCGCCCCACCGCGCAGGTAACCGCCGATCGCGACGCGCACGACGAGTGGCACGCAGAACGAGCCGTTCGAGCGCCATCTAATGGTCGCCGCTTCGGTACGGATCTGCTGCATGGCCGTCCAGATGTAGTCGAAGAACTGGATCTCGACCGCCGGGCGCAATCCGCGGGTCGCCTGGCCGACCCCCCGCCCGACGATGTTCGCCTCGGCGAGCGGCGTGTTGTAGCAGCGGTCGTCGCCGAAAGCCCGCTGCAATCCGTGCGTGAGCCCGAAAACCCCGCCCAGGCCGACGAGCCCCTCGTCGGGGGAGTCGGCGACGTCCTCGCCGAAAACGCGTACCCGTTCGTCGCCCGCCATCACCTCGTGCAGCGTGCGGCGGATCGCCTCGCCGAAGGTGACGAGCTCACCGGTGTTGTCCGGCAGGGGCGGATCCGGCACCTCGGGCAGCTTCCAGACGTGCGCCGTCGCCGTCGCCGGGTCGGGTTTGGCGGCGCGCACCGCGTCGCGGCCCGCCTGGGCGGCGCGGGCGTGGGCGTCGTCGTGGATGGTTCTCGCCTGGAGAGCGTCGAGGAAACCGGCGTCGACGAGCTCGTCGCCGAGAAGCTGCACGGGGTCGTGGGCGTGGTCCTCGGTGATCTCGGCGGCGCGCCGGTACTTCGTCTCGTCGTCCGACGAGGAGTGCGACTGCAGCCGCACGACGTGGGCGTGGATGAGGACCGGCCCGGCCCCGAAGCGCGCCCGTTCGATCGCCTCGCCGCCGAGCGTGCGGACCGCGAAGTAGTCGCAGCCGTCGAGCTCGACGACGACGAGGCCAGGGAAGCCAGCGACGAGGGCAGAGACGGGGGCGGGGGCCTGGTCGACGACCGGGGTCGAGATGGCGAAGCCGTTGTCCTCGACCACGTAGACGACCGGAAGGCGCAGGCGGCAGGCGGTGTTCAGGCTCTCCCAGAACTCGCCCTCGGAGGCGGCTCCCTCGCCGAGGGAGACGAAGGTCACCTCGTCGGCGTGGGCGTCGAATCCGGGTAGGCCGTGGCCGGCGATGTAGCGGCCGGCCTCGGCGCAACCGAGCGCCGGCAGGCACTGGCTGCCCGTCGCGCTCGACTGGGTGACGATGTGGAGGGCGGGGTTCCCCCAGTGCGCGGGCATCTGACGCCCGCCCGAGGCCGGGTCGGCGCCCGCCCCGACGCACTGCAGCAGCACGTCGTACGGGGTGACCCCGAGGGCGAGCACGAGAGCGAGGTCCCGGTAGTAGGGGAAGAACCAGTCGTAGCCGGCCCGCAGCGAACGTGTGAGGCCGATGAGGAGCGCCTCGTGGCCGGCGCCGGAGACGTGGAAGTAGGCACCTCCCTGCTTGTGGATCGTGAGCTGGCGCTCGTCGACGGCCCGCGACAGGCAGGCGAGTCGGTAGTCCTCGATCGCCTCGGCGACGGGGACGCCGCGCCAGGTCGGTTCGCCCGGGGAATGCCCCGTCCCCCCGGCCGCGAGCGCGGCCGGCTCGACGCCGTCATCACGCCACCCGTCCCGTTCGAAACGCATCGGCGTCGTCATGGTCGACCGCCGCTCCCTCGTTTCCGCGCGTCGACGGGGGTCCCTTCGGCGGGGTCCGGCCGGTCGACCGCGAACATCGGGCCACCTTACCGATCCGGGTACCGCGCGCGCGGTGGCTGGTGGGAGCGGTACCGCGCGGGGCCCGGGCCGTCTAGCATTGGCCCCGCTACGAGAGGAGGGCCTGTGTTCGCAGGCGTGCTCGCAAATGTGTTCGGGCCGGACGGCCTCATCATCATCGCGGTCGTCGTCATCGTGTTGCTCTTTGGTGGCAGCAAGCTCCCCGAGCTCGCCCGCGGCCTCGGAAGCGCCTCACACGAGTTCAAGAAGGGCATACAAGAGGGCGAGGAGTCCTCGAAGGCGACCGACACGCCCAAGGCGGTCGAAGCGCCCAAGGACGTCGAGGCCCCGAAGGACTCGGGCGGTAGCTGATCGACCGCGGCGCCGGGGGCGGTCGACCGTCGGTGCGCGCCGGGCGACAGTCATCTGGGCCCGGGTCGAAACGCGCCTCACACCGGCGCGTCCCCTTTCTCGGCCACCAGGTCGCTGAATACGTCCTCGCGGTCGCGCTGATCGCCGTCGGCTTCCACACGACCGGCGGGGCCGAGATCGCGCTCGCCGTTTCGGGCATCCTGCTGTTGCTGCTCAACGTGGTGACCGTGGGGCGAGTGAGCGCGATCGGGCTGTTGAACCGGCGTGCTCACCACGTCGGTGACTTCGTCGTGGCACTCGCCCTGATCGTCGTGCCGGTCTTCGAGTACTCGCGCCTCCATGTCGCCGGCGTGGCGCTCTCCGAGGCGGTGGCGCTGCTCGTCCTGTGGATCCAGCAGGAAACGCTCTACGTCGATCCACCACGCCCGGTTGCGCCCGCGGCCGCCGACGCTGCCAAACCGGTGGCGCGCGGGCCGAGCACCTTCGAGACTGCCGGGATCGTCGCCGGCGCCCTGGGGCCCGAGGCGGCGCGCGCCGCGCGCCAAGCGGCGCGTCGGATCGGCGTCGTCACGGGCGTGACGAGGCGAGTGGTGAGAAAACGCCGCGACGAAAGACGCCAGCAGGGGAGCTGAGGGTCCGGCGCGCGGAGCGCCGGCGGGCGGACCCCGGCGGGTGCTAGCGGGGGGCCTTCAGCCGGACGAGCCCCTCTTGGACGGCGCTCGCGACGACGTCGCCTTCCCGCGAGAAGAGGAGCCCCCGGGCGAGGCCCCTCCCGCCGAAGGCGATCGGGCTCGTCTGGTCGTAAAAGAGCCACTCGTCGGCCCGGAACGGCCGATGGAACCACAGGCTGTGGTCAAGGCTCGCCCCGACGAAATGCTCGTCGAACGGTGTCCGCCCGTGCCGCTGGAGGATCGTGTCGACGAGGGTGAGATCTGAGGCGAACGTGAGGATGGCGGCATGGAGGAGCGGGTCGTCGCCGATCGGACCCGTAGCCCGCAGCCAGAGCTGCTCCTTGTCCGAAGGCGCCGAGTGGTGCTCCCACGGGTACTCGGTCACGAAGCGGAGGTCGAGGCCGTAGGTGTTGATGAAGACCGGCGCCCGGTCGCCACGGTTCTTCAGCGCGTCGGCGAGCGTCGGAAGCGTCTCGGGGTCCGGGACCTCGGGGAGGCGGTCGCCGTGGACGAGGCCCTCCTCGTCACGGTGGAACGAGCACATCATGCCGAGGATCGGCTCGCCCATCTGGATCCCGATCACCCAGCGCGCCGTGAAGGACCGGCCGTCGCGGATCCGGTCGACCTCGAAAAGGATCGGGCGGCGCGAGTCGCCCGGCCGGAGGAAGTAGGCGTGCAGCGAGTGGACGCGGCGCGCCTCCACCGTCTGACCTGCCGCGACGAGCGCCTGGGCCGCGACCTGGCCGCCGAAGACGCGGCGCCGCGTCTCGTCGAGGCTGACCCCGCGGTAGATGTTCTCCTCGATCTGCTCGAGCGCCAGCAGTTCGAGGAGGGGCGCGGTATATGCAGCCACGTGGAGACGGTACACTCGGCGGGTCATGCGTCAAGCGCTCCTGCACCCGGTTGTCTTCGCGCGCCAGCTCATGAAGCACCCGAACTTCCCGAAGGTCTGGCGTTTCACGTCCGTCTCGGTGATCTCGACGGTTCTCACCCTGGCGATGCTGTACGTCTTCTTCCGCGTGCTGAAGGTCGGCTCGGCGGCGGAGAGCAACCTGCTCGCGACGTCGATCGCGACGGCGCCCGCCTACTGGCTCAACCGCAGCTGGACCTGGGGCAAGACCGGCAAGTCGCACATGATGAAAGAGGTCGTCCCCTTCTGGACGATCGCCATCGCCGGAGTGCTTCTTTCGACGGGGGCCGTGCACCTCGCCGCCGTCGAGGCGCACCACCTCACCCACTCGAAGATGGGTGTGACAATCCTCGTCGAGTTTGCCAATTTCTTCACCTATGGCGTGCTCTGGGTCGGCAAGTTCACGATCTTCAACCGCTACCTGTTCAACACGCCGACGGTTCCACCCGCCCCGGCCGTGATCGAACCCGAGGAGCTGAGAGCGGGCGAGGCTGAACTCGCCACTGACGAGTTCAGCGCCGTCTAGGTCGGTGTTGAGTAAAGGCCTTTCGGATTGAGTCTCGACGGACGTGGCGTTCCGGTCGGTCCAAGGGGGTAAGCCCGCACCGAAGAGCCGGCGTGCAGAGGGAGAAAGCCGGCCGCGCCGGATTGTCGCTCGGCGTCGGAGGTGTCGTCCCCTCCTGGGGACGCTCCCAAGGGCTCACGACGTGCTGTTCGGCACGCGGCCGCCCTCGAACGCGCGGCCGGGCGCGAGGAGCGGGCGGGAACTAGTCCGTGAGGTCCGCGTCCTTGAGAGCTCTTCTCGATGATCGGCCAAAATGGCACCATCGATCCGTCCTTGACGAGACCACGGAGAATGCCGAGACATTGAGCATCCGGCGGTCCGGATTGGATTTTCCCAGCAAGACACGAGTCGCGTCCCCTGCAGAGCACTTCGCGAGCACCCTCGAAGGGCACCCAAATCAACACCGACCTAGACCGACCGCGACCCGTCCACGCGCCGGCGCCGCGCCACCCGGTGCGTGCCCTCGCGCCCGGCGGTGCCGAGTTGCAGCGCCCAGCCGATCGCCAGTGCCGCCGCCGCCGCGGCCAGCACCGGCCCGTCGCCGAAGCGGGCGTAGAGCGTCATGCCCGTCCGCAACGCCACGGTCGCCCGCAGGAGGTCCGCCGGGCCGAGCCGGCTGCGCATGGTGACCGTCCCATCGGGATCGATCACCGCCGAGTAGCCGGTCGTCGCCGCTTGGACGAGGTCACGTCCCTCGGCGACCGCCTGCAGCCGTGACGCCGCGAGCTCCTCTGCGGGGATGACGTCCGTCGAGTAGGAGGCCGTGTTCGTCTCGACGACGAGTAGCTCGCCGCCGGCGCGGACGCCGCTGCTGGCCCGGTCGGCGAAGAACGCCTCGAATGAGTTGAGGAGGGCGAGGCGCCCCGTCGGTGTCATGAGCTCCCCGTCGTTGCGGCCGGCGATCACGTCCCGCGGCACCCCGGCGAGGCTCGCGACCCGGGAGAAGATCGAGCGCAGGGGCACGTACTCGCCGAAGGGCACCGGGTGGGCCTTCTCGACTGTGCCGATGATCCTTCCGGAGGGTCCCCAGGCGACGAGCTCGTTGAGGAACCGGGAAGCGCCGACGGGCACGGTCACTCCGGCGAGGACCGTCGCGTGCAACCGCAAGGCGAGGCCGGCGAGGCGTTCCGCGCGTTGCGAGCGGACGATCCGGCCGGGCAGCGGGACGGCGTCCTCGGGCCACACGACGAGGCCGACGGGGGGCGTGACGCGGGACGAGACGCGCCAGGAGGCGGCGAAGACGCGGCCAGCTGGCACTTCGAGCGAACCGAGACCCCGTCTTCCGCCACCCTGGACGATCGCAACGTCGACGGCGGCGCGGGGCGGTCCACCTCGCGGCGCGAGCGAGGCGAGCCCTGCGCCCAATGCGACGAGGGCGAGGGCCGTCAGTCCCGCGGCGGGCGGGCCGAGGGCCAGGTGCCGCGAGGCGGGACGGAGTGGCAACGGCGTGCCGGCAGTGGCGAGACCGGCACCGATGAGCGCCACCGCCGCAACGAGGAGGAGTGGCCCGCCGACCCGGGCGAGCCCGGAGAGCGGCCCGCCGGCCTGGCCGATAGCGGCGCTCCCGATTGGCAGTCCGCCGAAGGGCCAGTGGTCGCGGGCCCACTCGAGGATCGTTAGCGATCCGGCGAAGGCGACCAGCCGTCCGCGTCCGGGCGGGACGGCGGCGAGGGCGACGGCGACGAACAACGCCTCGAACGCGACGAGCACGGCGTAGCCGAGGCCCGTGAACTCGAAGGCCCAGACGCAGCCGATCGCGAACTGGCCCAGGCCGACGAGGAACCCAGTGGACAGGCGGCCCCGGACCGAACGCCCGCGGATCAGCCCGGCGCCGATCGCGAGACCGGCGGGTGCGAGGAACCACGGTCCGAACGGCGGGAGGGAGCAGCCGATGAGTCCCCCGGCGACGAGCGCCAGGGCGGCCCGGCCGACCGCGACCTTCGGGCGGGTCAGCTTCCTCACGGCTTGAGTGTGGCGGCGAGCGTCGAGGCGGCGCGCCCGGCGTTGGCGATGCACGCCGGGATCCCGATCCCGTTCGCCCAGGCGCCCGCGAGGGCGATCGGTCCGAGCTCCGCGACGAGCGACTCGATCCGTGCCACCCGGGCGAGGTGGCCGACGACGTACTGGGGGAACGACTCGGGCCAGCGCTGGACGAGGACCTCGAGCGGCGAGGCGTCGATGCCGAGGATCGTCCTCATCTCGACTGTCAGCCGGGCGACGAGGGCGTCGTCGCCGAGGGCGAGAGCGCGTCCGTCGCCCAGGCGGCCGGCAGAGGCGCGCACGACGACTTCATCCGGTCGCGCCGAGCGGGGCCACTTCGAGGAGGTCAGGCTGAGGGCGGTGGCAAGCAGCCCGTAGTGGCGGGGGACGAGCACGCCGCTCCCGACGAGGGCACGCGTCGAATCGGTGATGACCCCCGCCGGCCAGGCGAACGAGACGGTGACGACCCCCGAGTAGGGGACACCGGCGAGCAGCTCCGCGGCTTCCGGGGCGAGCGCGGCGAGAATGGCGGCCGAGGAGTGGCTCGGGACAGCGAGCACGACACCGTCGCAGCTGAGTTCGTCTGTCCCGACCGGCACCCGCCAGCCCCGACCAGCCGTCCCCCGCCGCAGCTCGCCGACCGCGGCGTCTGTGCGGATCTCGACGCCGCGGGCACGGCAGTCGGCCTCCAGGCAGTGCCCCAGCATCTCGAGGCCGCCCGACAGACCGAGGAAGACCGGAATCGTCTGGTTGTTCGGCTTGGTGCCGGCCTTCAGGTAGCCACGCAGCGCGAGAAGCAACGACCAGCGCCCGGCGATCGCCCGCGCGAGCTCCGGCGCCGTGGCGGCGAAAGACAGCTGGCGCACGTCACCGGCGTTGATCCCCCCCAGGAGCGGGTCGACGAGCGTCTCGAGCACCTCCCGCCCGAGGCGCCGTCCGACGACCGCTCCGACGGAGAGGTCAGTGCGGGGCGCGCCCGTCCAGGTTCCGAGGTCCGCCGGCGCGATCTGCCCCCGGGGGATGAGGTCGGTCGCCGCGCGGACGATGGCGGCCGGCGCGACGACCCCCGAGCGAAGCAGGGCGAGAAGCTTGATGGGGATTCCAAGCGCCAGCCCCGGGGGGAACGGGCGCAGCTCGCCCCGCGCCCAGATGGCGGCGCGCGAGGTGGACGGGGCGATGAGCTCGTCGGCGATTCCGAGCTCGCGGCAGAGTTCGACGGCCGCCAGGTTGCGGGTGATGAAGACGTCTGGCCCCGTGTCGAGCGGGCACCCCCGGAACTGGGCGGTGCGCAGCTTGTCACCGACGCGACCGGACGCTTCGGCCAGGACGACGTCGTGGTCGGCGGCGAGACTCCGGGCCGCGACGAGTCCGCTCACGCCGGCTCCGGCGACGAGGACCCGTTTGCGCGCCATCGGGAAGCCCTGCCGCCGGGTCAGGGTCGGGCGGGCGGCGCGGGGTCGGCCGCCGCGACGAGACGGGCGAGCAGTCCCGCGAGCACCGGGTCGTCGTTCAAGGAAGCGGTGCGGGCGAAGGCGAGCCCGAGCTCGGCGGCACGGTCGCGCGCCGCGATGTCGAGGTCATAGCAGAGTTCGAGGTGGTCGGAGGTGAAGCCGGCGGCGCAGACGACGACGGCCCGGGCCCCCTCGCCGGCGGAGGCGGCGAGGAGGTCGAGAATGTCGGGGCCGAGCCACTCCTCGTCGGTCCGGCCGGCGCTCTGCCATCCCGTCCGCCAGCGCGGGAGATGGCAGCGCTCGGCGACGAGCCTCGCCGTCTCGACGAGTTCGTCGGGGTAGCGGTCCCCCGCCGCGGCAAACCGGGTTGGCAGGCTGTGCGCCGTGAAGACCACCTCGACCTCAGAGGGGGGAACGGCCAGCGAGGTGACGGCCTCCTGTGTGCGGCGGGCGAGGAGCTCGATGAGCTCGGGCTCGGCACCCCAGCGTTCGACAAAGGCCGCTGGGATACCGCGTTCGGCAGTCCGCCGTCCGGCCCGGGCGAGGTACTCGCCGACGCTCCCGGCGGAGTAGTGCGGCGCGAGCACGAGACCGACGACCGCCGCTGCGCCGGAGTCGACCAACTCGTCGACGGCCGCCTCGATCTTGGGGGAGGAGTGCTTGGCGCCGTAGGCGGTGCGGAAGTGCCCGGGGGCCCTCGTCCCGAGCGCCCGGTCGAGGGCGGCGACCTGCGCCGCTGTCTTCTCGGCGAGCGGCGAGACGCCGCCGATGGCGGCGTAGCGGGACTGAAGCTCGGCGAGCTGGGCGGCGGACGGTGGGGAGCCGCGCCGGATATCCGTGTAGAAGGCCGCGACGTCGTCGGGGCCCCGCGGCGTGCCGTACGCCATCACGAGGACGCCGGTCGTCATCGGGCTACCCTGCCGTGCCCGGGGTCGTGCCGTGGACGAGGTCGACGAGGCGGCGCAGGACCTCGGGGTCGGTCCCCGGAAGCACGCCGTGGCCGAGGTTGAAGACGTGCCCCGCAGCCGCCCGTCCCTCGGCGAGGACCTGGCGGGCCGCCGTCTCGACGGCGTCGAAGCCGGCGAGGCAGATCGCCGGGTCGAGGTTGCCCTGGAGGGCCGTGCGGTTCCCGACCCGGGCGGCGGCGTGATCGAGCGGCACGCGCCAGTCGACACCAACGACGTCGGCACCGGCGTCCGCCATCAGGTCAAGGAGCTCCCCGGTGCCCACGCCAAACACGATGCGCGGGGCGGCGAGGTCAGCGAGAGCATCGAGGATGCGGCGGGTCGCCGGCAGGGCGAAACGCTCGTAGTCGGCGCGGCTTAGCGCTCCGACCCAGCTGTCGAACAGCTGGACGGCGCGCGCTCCGGCGTCGACCTGGCTGCGCAGCGAGGCGATGGCGATCCCGGCAAGCCGGTCGACGAGCCCGAACCAGGTCCCCGGCGCCGAGTGCATCAACGTCTTGGTGCGGGCGAAATCGCGGGAGGGCCCGCCCTCGATGAGGTAGCTGGCAATCGTGAACGGCGCTCCGGCGAAGCCGATGACGGGCACGTCGACAGCTTCGACGACGCGTCGGACCGTCTCGAGGACGTAGGGCGTGTCGGTCTCCGGTTCGAGCGGGCGCAGCCGTCCGAGGTCGGACTCGTAGCGGAACGGCTGGTCCACGACGGGCCCCGTGCCCGGGACGACCGCCACACCGCAGCCGATCGCGGCGTACGGGACCATGATGTCGGAGAAGAGGATCGCGGCGTCGACACCGTAACGACGCACCGGATGGCAGGTGAGCTCGGCGGCGAGCTCGGGGTCGCGCACGGCCTCGAGGATGCTGTTGGTGCCACGGCGGGCGCGGAACTCCGGGAGCGATCGCCCCGCCTGCCGCATGAACCACACCGGCGTACGGCGGACCGGATTGCACCGGCACGCCGAGAGGAAATCCGAATCTGCGGCGGGCACCCGATGACGCTACCGCCGTCGCCGGGTGCGGGACGGCGGGTTGCCGAAACAGCCCCGGTGGGCGGCCTGCCGCGACTCGGTGTCGCCTGGCCGATGCCCCGTTACCGACGGTTGGTCGGGGCGCGCGCTGGGAGGGCTTCCGCGGACCGCCCCGCCGGGCCATGATGTGCGCATGATTGATCATTTCTCGATTCAGTGCGCCGATGCCACCAGAAGCATCGCTTTCTATGACGCCGTCCTGGCACCGCTGGGCGGCAGTCGGGTGATGGACTTCGGGGAGGTCGTCGGCTTCGGCGTCGGCGGGAAGCCCGAGTTCTGGGTCGGGCCGGCGGTGACGGGTGAGGGCTTCCGGGAGTCCCATCTCGCCTTCCACGCCGCCGACCGCGCCGCGGTGCGGGCCTTCTTCGACGCCGCCGTGGCCGAGGGGGCCGAGGTGCTCCACGAACCGCGCCTGTGGCCCGAATACCACCCCGGTTACTACGGTGCTTTCGTCCGCGACCCGGATGGCAACAACGTCGAGGCCGTCTGCCATCTCCCCGAATAGGGCCCGTCCCCAGCCGACGCGGATTTCCGCAGGTCAAATGGGTCTCCGGAGGGGTGGAGCCGGTGGTGGGACTCGAACCCACGACCTGACGATTACAAGTCGCCTGCGCTGCCAGCTGCGCCACACCGGCGTCGGTCGCGAGCATCGCGCCGTCGTCGCGGCCCCGCGCGCTCAGGATTGGCCGCGGATGGCCGGGCCGAGGAGGCGTTCCGCCGGGACAGAGGCAGTGTACCGGGTCGCCCCGACTCGACTAAACTTCTCGGTCGGTTACCAAGACGCAAGCGTTACCACGATGCGTCGCGCCCCGGCTGGCGACCGTCAAACTCGCTGATCCCCGCGGTCTGCGATCTCATGTCGCCAAGGTGGACTGACGAGCAACTAGCTCATGACAGGAAGGACAGCCCGATGCGGATCCTCGTTCTAGGGGGCGACGGCTACCTTGGATGGCCGACCGCACTCCACTTCTCCCAGCGCGGTCACGATGTTGGAGTTGTCGACAATCTCGTCCGTCGGCACTACGACGACGAGATGGGATCGAACTCCCTCGTCCCGATCCGCCAGCTGCACCGACGTGTAGCAACGTGGAAGGAAGTCAGCGGACACTCCATCGAACCCTTCATCGGCGACCTCACCGACTACCCGTTCCTTTACGAGACGGTCCGTTCCTTCGACCCCGAGGCGATTGTCCACTTCGCCGAACAGCGCAGTGCGCCGTACTCGATGATCGACCGGAAACACGCCGTCTACACCCAGGTGAACAACGTCGTGGGGACGCTCAACCTCCTCTACGTGATCGCCGAGCTCAACCCGGAGATCCACATCGTCAAGCTGGGCACGATGGGTGAGTACGGCACGCCGAACATCGACATCGAAGAGGGCTACATCGAGATCACCCATAAGGGCCGGACCGACGTCTTGCCGTACCCGAAGCAGCCAGGCTCCTTCTACCACCTGTCCAAGGTGCACGACAGCCACAACATCCATTTTGCCTGCAAGATCTGGGGACTTCGTTCGACGGACCTCAACCAGGGTGTCGTTTACGGACAGCAGACCCCCGAGACTTTGATGCATCCCGATCTCGAGACCCGGTTCGACTACGACGGAGTGTTCGGCACGGTGCTCAACCGCTTCGCCGTCCAGGCCGCCGTCGGCTACCCCCTTACCGTCTACGGCAAGGGCGGCCAGACGCGGGGCATGCTCGACATTCGTGACACGCTCGCCTGCGTCGAGCTCGCCTGTCTCAACCCGGCCGCCTCGGGTGAGTTCCGTGTTTTCAACCAGTTCACCGAGTCGTTCTCGGTGAACGGGCTCGCCGAGTGGGTCAAGCGCGTCTCGCCGGTGCCGGTCACGATCGAGTCGATTCCCGACCCCCGTGTCGAGAAGGAAGAGCACTACTACCACGCGATCGCGACGAAACTGCCTGATCTCGGGCTGGACCCGCACTTGCTGAACGACGAGCACGTCGCCTCGCTGGTCGAGATGGCGATCAAGCACAAGAACCGCGTTAACCCCGAGGCGATCCGGCCGACGGTCAACTGGCGGACGACGAAGTCCGAGGTGAGCGTCAGTGGAGGCGCTGTCGGCGAGTGACGCCGGGCAGGCGCAGCGCGGCGCGATAACGCCCAGAACGGTCACCGCTGGACCGCTAGGGTCGGCCTGATGCCCGACCGACGCGGCCGTCGTGCCCTGCCGTCCTCCCCGCACGGGCACCGGCGCTTCCTTATCGGCGTCGCGGTCGCCCTGCTCGCCTGCCTCGTCGTCGGCGAAGTCGTCGATCAGGTCGTGAATTCGTCCTCCGGGGTCGGCCGGCGGACCGACAAGACGTGGGTTGCCGCAGTGGCTGCGATCGTCGACGAGTCGAACACGCTCGCCCCGACGCTGAACGCGATCCGTGCCCACGCGACCGACCCGGCTTCCTTCGACCGGGTCACGCTCGAGTTCGCGCTCGCCGAGCTCGAGCAGGGCGCCGTTGCCGACGCCGACACCTACCGGCAGCTCGGCATGGCCGCCCCGTCCCCCCGTGCCGACGCACTCGCGACGGGAGTCCTCGAGCTGCGTCGTGAGGGAGCGGAGAACCTCGCCCGGGGAATCGAACTCGCGATCTCCTCGCGGGCCGGCGGATCGCCGCTCCGGGCGGCGACCCGGTTTCTCTCCACTGCCGGGTCCCGTTTCGGCGCCGCCGACACGGGCTACCGCCAGCTTGTCGCCTCGGTCCACGGCGACGCAGGGGCGCGGTACCTCCCGTCCTCGGTCTGGGTCCTGACGCCGGGCCTGTGGTCGGCGTCGGCGGCGGGAGCCTGGGCGAGCGAGCTCCGCTCGGCGACGAGCCTGGCGTTCGCACCCGCGCTTTCGATTGTCGCCGTGGCGCTCGAGCCGCCGCCCCTCAACATCACCGGGCTTCCCACGACGACGACGACCACTTCCACGACGACGACCACGTCCACGACACTGCCGCCGACCACGACCACGAGCCTCGGTTCGGCCGGGTCGTCGACCACGACGACGACGAAGCCGACTGCGACGACGACGACCCTGCCGGGGGTGACGACGACCGTCCAGGTTCCGCCGGCCGGTTCGGTCTCCGTCGTCGCGGCGACGGCGCGCCTCGAGGTCGTCGTCGTCGTGAAGAACACCGGCAACACGACGGCTCGCGGGGCCTCGGTGACCGTCGCGCTCTCACCATCGAAGGCGTCCCACACCGGTGCGGTCCGGGTGAGCGTCCGGCGCCAGCTCATCGCCCTCACGCCGGGATCCTCGGAATACCTCGTGATGCCGAGGCTCGCCGTCAGCCACGCCACCCGCTACGAGCTGACCGCCACAGCCGCGATGCCGGATGGCGTGCCGGCGCAGCGGACGTTCGCGCTCTTTGTCTCTGCCTGAGCCTGCGGCTCAGGCGCTTCAGGCGTTCTCCGGCGGTTCGGGCTCGCGGTCGGACTGCTCCCACCAGGTCCGCTCGGCGCGTTCGATGACCTCGCGGACCGGGCGCCCGGACAGGCGGGCGACCTCGGCGGCGTCGTCGTGCTCGACCTTGACGCGACCGGCGCTCACCTTCACGCGGATGGGCCTCCCATCGACCTCGACGTGCTCGAGATGTCGCGCCGCCGCCATCCGGCCGACGGCGGTGGCTCGAACGCCCAGCGAGCCCGTCTCGGCCGTGAGGACCGCGCAGAGCTGCTCGACGAGGGCGCGGTCGGCAAGCACGCTGAGCACGTGACCGGGGCGGCCCTTCTTCATCACGACCGGCGTCACCCAGGCGTCGTTCGCCCCCGCTTCGAGCAGTGCTCGCAGGGCGTCGGCGAGCTGCTCACCCGTCGCGTCGTCGAGGTTCGCCTCGAGAAGGACGAGCGGCTGTCCGTACGGGGTGCCCTCCGGCGTCTCGGTCGCCGTCCGCCAGCCCACGACGACCTGGGTGCAGTTCGGCAGCCCGTCGATCTCGCGGGACCCGGCCCCGTAGCCGGTCGAGTCAACGACCATCGGCGGCATTGGACCGAATCCGGTAGCCATGGCGGCGAGGATTGCTGCCCCGGTCGGGGTCGTCAGCTCGACGTTGATGTCGCGTCCCCACACGGGTGCATCCTCGAGGAGCCCGAGGACGGCGGGCGACGGGTTGGGCAGCAGCCCGTGACTCGTCCGCACGACGCCGTTCCCCGTGGCGACCGGGCTCGAAGAGACCTCGTCGACGCCGAGCAGCTCGAGGGCCGCGGCAGTGCCGACAACGTCGACGATCGTGTCGTGCCCGCCGACCTCGTGGAAGTGGACCTGGCTCGTCGGGCGGCGGTGGAGCCTGCCCTCCACCTTGGCCAGTGCCGAGAACGTCGCCACGGCACGGTCATGCACCCGTGTCGGCAGCTTGGCGTCGTCGAGGATGCCGAGGATGTGGGGGAACGTCCGCACGACGCTCGTCTCGTTCACGGTGACATGGACCTGCGTCGCGGCGACACCCCCCCGCAGGACGGGTTCCGCCTCGAGGGACCACCCGTCGATGGCGAGCCGTGTGAGCAGGCCGCGAACCTCGTCGAGGTCAGCCCCGGCGTCGATCAGGCTGCCGAGGGCCATGTCGCCGGCGATGCCGGCGAAGCAGTGGAACCAGGCGATGCGGGGCCCGAGCCTCGTGCCCGCAACCGCACCGGGAGAGTGCCGGTGGAGGGGGGCGCTCTCGCTCACCGGAGTGCCCTTGTGACGGCGCACGCCGCGCCGAAGCCGTTGTCGATACCCACCACTGTGACACCTGGGGCGCAGGACGCAAGCATCGCGAGGAGCGCAGTCACCCCTTCGAGTGAGGCGCCGTAGCCGACGCTCGTTGGGACGGCGATGACCGGTGACGGCGAGATCCCCCCGATGACGCTGGCGAGTGCGCCCTCCATGCCGGCGACGACCACGGCCACGTCGCACCCGGCGATCTCGGCCTCGTTGGCGAGCAGGCGGTGGATTCCAGCGACGCCGCTGTCGGCGATGAGCGTCGGGGAGAAGCCGAAGGCCGAGAGCGTGGCGACACACTCGTTGGCGACCGGGAGGTCGGCCGTCCCGGCTGTGACGACCACAACCTTCTCGGTTCGCGGAGGGGCGGGTCGCCAACCGACGACGAACATCGTCGCCGGATCGTCGAGACTGGGTGTCACCGTGCCGCCGGGGCAGCGGTCGAGCACGGCGACAACCTGGTCGCGGTCGGCGCGGGTGAGAAGGACCGGGCCGGAACCGTCCTCGAGCATCTCGGCGACGATCGCGACGCACTGCCCGGCGGTCTTGCCCTGGCCGAGCACCGCCTCAGGCAGTCCCTGGCGTAAGAGCCGGTGGTGGTCGACACGGGCGAACCCAAGATCCGCGAACGGCAGCCGGCGCAGGCGCTCGGCGGCCGCGTCGGGTTTCACGCTCCCGTCCCGGACCCGCTCGAGGAGCTCGGAGAGCTCGGTGCTGTCCATCACGCTGTCTATCCTGCCAGCACTGCCCCGCTTGTCGAGCGGGAAGGGTAAGGGTGCTCCGCGATTCCTCGGTCGGGACGTACGCGAGAGCCCAGACGGGCGACCTCGGCGAACGCGACCCGGATCGGCGTCACGGTTCCCAGCGCGCCAGTCGCCCGAGGTCCGCTTGCGCTTCGAACCTCGACCATCCCCCGGCTAGCGTCGCCTGATTGTCGGGGGAGGGATGGCAGAGCGGACGATTGTGACGGTCTTGAAAACCGTTGGGCCACAAGCCCCGTGGGTTCGAATCCCACTCCCTCCGCAACGACGGTTTGTCGATGCACCGCGCTCGGACCAGTCAGCCGCCATCGGTGCAACCCCTTCGGTGCTAACACGCCGGGTACTCCGGTTATCTCTCGGTCACGGTGAGGCGCACGACTTTCGACGCGGATTGAATGTCGAGCTGCCGTCGCACGAGATCGTGATCTTGTGGGCCCCGGGCCGAGTTCGGTGGTGTGGAACGGGGCCGACAACACACCGCCGTTCACCGACGCTGTGGCGAACAGCCTGAGCAGTTCCGTTGAGCTAACCGTTTCGGAAAGTGCGTTGCAGCTCAAGCGGGGCCGGGCTTTCTCGCGGCAAAGGAGGATGATCGCCTTCAACGACCGCGGGTAGCGAGGTCACCGGGGCTCTCAGTGAGCTTGCGAGCATCCTGCGTGCGCAGCCGTGCGGAGACGCTCGTGTCATTCCGTAGCGGGCGGGGCGGTCAGAACCAGTGGAACCATGGGTGGCCGTTGCGCCACACGACAAGGAAGACCTTGCCGACAATGTGGGACGACGGCACCGGACCCCAGACCCGGCTGTCCGAGGAGTTCCCCCGGCAGTCGCCGAGGACGTAGTACTGCCCCTGCGGTATCAGCGTCCTCGGGATGTCCAGGTTTGCCGCGTAGCACCCAAGGATTCTCGGCACCTTCCTGAGATCGGGCAGCCACGGTTCGGCGAGCGGCTTGCCGTTGATCAGCACCGTGTCGCCCCTCGATGAGATCGTCTCGCCCGGCATGCCGATCACTCGTTTCACGAGGTCGGCGGGCTTGGTGGGGTCAGTGTCCCGCGCGACGCGCTGGAAGACGATGATGTCGCCGCGTTGGATGTCGTGCGAGACGACTGGCAGCTTGTCGACGAGGATTCGGTCGCCGACGAGCAGCGTCGGCTCCATCGAGCCGGAGGGGACGTAGAAGGTCTGGACGACGAAGGTCCTGATGAGAAGACCCAGACCGATCGCGCCGGCGGCGATGGCGATCCAGCTGAGGACGTGCAGGCGGAGAACCTTCCGCCGTCCGCGGCGCTCCTCCCCGAAGGCCTTCGCCTCGGCCCGGATCGAATCCTCGCTCTCGAGGATCCAGCCCTCCTCGACGTCCAGAGGCTGGTCGTCCGCGAGTGTGCCCGTGTCGGTTTCGGGATCGACCCCCGACGCGGATTCGGGGTCGTTCACGGGCGACCGGGCGAGCGCGCCGCCCGGCGTCGTGGCGAAACTTCGAGGTTGGTTCGCGGCATTCGCGACAGGCTACGGCGCGTCCGGGCAAACGCGGTGCCAAGAGACGGCGTTTCGCCGTCACGTCGTGAGACCCGAACCCACGTCCCGCATCGAGCGCGTACGATGACGTCGCCGCGCCTCGAGGCACGAGCGTCCACGGTTGCGGCGTTGCCCGGGTAGCTCAGTGGCAGAGCAGCGCACTCGTAATGCGCAGGTCGTGGGTTCGAATCCCACCTCGGGCTCGAGAGGGCCAGCCAAGAGTCCCTGTTCGTCACGGGACGCTCAGTGCCCGCAGCTCCAGGCCGAAGGATCCCGCCGTGTTGTCGAGCGTCACGCGGCGACGGTCACCGCCAGCAGCTGCGGTTCGCCCACTTCCTCCGGGATTGGCTCACCGTCGGCACGGAGTCCCGCGAGGTGAACCTTGATTGCTTCCATCGCGCGGACCTCGCAGTACTCGACGGTCGGCGCGTTTGTGAAGCAACCTGGGAGAGCCGACACGATGACTAGGCATCCTCCCGTCTCTTCAAGCTCGACGACGATCGTGAACGTCCTCCTCGCAATCATCTTCTCGGAGTGCAGCTTGGAACTCGTCGTCACGTACCCCCGCCTGATTGAGAGTTGCTTGGTCCAGAGACGGTCGATCGTCTCATCCGGGTGCGGGGGAATCGTGGTGCGGCCGCTGCGATTTGGATGTGCCAGCTGGGCGTGGGTTCCCGTCTGAGCAACGACGACCCAGCCGATACGAAGGAAGACGCCGAGGACCTCTCTACCAGCGACCCGGGAGGTGGCGGCATCGGGTGAGATGCCGGGCGGCCCATGTGACGGCGCCACTCTTGGTGTTGCTGGGTGTCGCGCGGCGGGAATCTCCGGCCATGGCGGTGTTGCCCGCGTCCGGCGTTCCCCGCCGGCTCTCGGTGTGCCCCCTACCGGCGTGTTCGCCTCGCGATTGCGACCCGCTCACCCGCACGCGCGACCGGGGCGCGAAGATCAGGTTCGGCACGCACCCGAGAGGTGTAGACCGCTCGAGGGAATGTTTGTGAGCCGCTCGTCGCGACCAGCCTCGAGTTACTTCGATCAGGACCCCCGAGCGGGCGGCGGACAGGGAGCACGTGCAGACGATGGACGGGAGGCGCTCAGGCTTGTGGAGGCTCCGGGGCCGTCACTTCCTGACCGACCTGGACTACGAACGGCGGGACCTCGAGGGTCTGCTCAGCTTGGCCGTCGCCCTCAAGGCGTTGTGGCGCCGGCGCCCACTGACGTCGTTCCTGCCCGGCCGGCATCTGGCGATGGTTTTCGAGGCCGCGTCGACCCGCACCCGGGTGAGCTTCGAGAACGGTATCTCCGAACTGGGAGGGAACGCGCTCTACCTGCGTCCGGGCGAGATCCACCTGCCGGGGCGTGAGAGCGTCGCCGACACGGCCCGGACGCTGTCCCAGTACAACTCCGCGATCGTGATCCGCGCCAAGGCGAACGAGACGGTCGACGAGCTCGCCGCCTGGTCCAGTGTGCCGGTCATCAACGCCATGGACCACGACCGTCACCCCTGCCAGGCGATGAGTGACGCGCTCACCATCCTGGAGTACTCGGATGGCCTCGACGGCGTGACCTTCGCCTATTTGGGTGACGCGGCGCACCCGTGCAATTCGTTGTCGACGACGCTGGCCAAGCTCGGGTTACACGTGCGCATCGGAAACGCGCCGGGTTACGAGATCAGTCCCGTGGTGCGACAGGACGCCGAACGGCTCGCCGCCGAGAGCGGGGGGTCATTCCTGCTGACGAACGATCCCCTGGAGGCGATCGACGGCGCCGACTTCATCTACACGGACTGCTGGTGGTGGACCGGGCAGGAGGCCGAGTACGCCGACCGTGTGGCGGCTCTCCACCCGTTCCAGGTGAACAGCGAGCTCTGGAGTCACACCAAGCCCGGGGCGAGGTTCATGCACTGCCTCCCCGCGATGCGCGGCGAGGAGGTGACGGACGAGGTCGCCGACTCCCCGGCGTCGATCATCTTCCCCCAGGCGCAGAACCGCCTGCACTTCCAGAAAGCCTTGCTGCTCGCCCTCGTCGGCTTGGACGAACTTCCAGCCGACCCCGAGTTGCACGAGATCGCCCATGCCCTCCTCGCCTGAGAACGACCGGTCGGATTCCGCAGAGATACCGGTCGTGGCGGATGCCCCGTTGCATACGGGCACGCCGCGTGCCGACGGCTTCCGCATGCCGGGCGAGTTCGAGCCGCATGCCAAGACCTGGATGCTCTGGCCCGAACGCCGAGACAACTGGCGCTTGGGCGCGAAACCTGCGCAAAAAGCCTGGGTACAGGTCGCGAGTGCCATCGCGGAGTTCGAACCTGTGACGGTGGGGGTCAACCAGGACCAGTGGGCGAGCTGCCGCAGCATGCTCCCCGAGGGCGTCCGCGTCGTCGAGCTTCCCAGCAACGACGCCTGGGTGAGGGACTCCGGACCGACCTTCGTCGTCAATGATAAGAGCGATGTTCGCCTTGTCGATTGGGAGTTCAACGCCTGGGGTGGCCTCCACGACGGTTTGTACTTCCCCTGGGACAAGGATCAGATGGTGCCACGCAAGATCGCCGAGCTCGAGCGCATCGGGCGGTACCGGGCACCGCTGGTCATGGAAGGTGGTTCCTTCCATGTCGACGGTGAGGGCACGGTCATCACGACCGAGGAGTGTCTGCTGTCGCCGGGACGCAACCCCCAGCTCTCGCGTGAGGAGATCGAGGCGTACCTCCGCGACTACCTGAATGTCGACGAGGTCATCTGGCTACCGCGCGGCATCGATCCCGACGAGACCAACGGGCACGTCGATAACGTCGCCTGCTTCGTGGCCCCGGGAGTCGTGCTCGCCAGCGTCACCGACGACAGGAACGACTGGCGACACGAGTTGTTGGAGGACAACCTGCGGGTGTTGCGGGCGGCAACCGACGCACGAGGACGGCGGCTGCGCGTGGAGACGCTGCCGATGCCGGCGGTCACAGCGTTCCCCGAGAGGGATGCCTCGGGCGTCGATCAGGCGGAAGGTTCGGCCCCGCGCCGTGCCGGAGACCAGCTGGCCGCGTCCTATCTCAACTTCCTGATCGTCAACGGCGGCGTCGTCGTGCCGACGTTTGGTGATCCGAATGACGCGCCAGCGGTGGCGAAGCTGGCCGCCGTGTTCCCGGACCGGAGGGTCGTGGCCGTGCCGGGACGCGAGATCGCGCTCGGCGGTGGCAATGTGCACTGCATCACCCAACAGCAACCGGCCGGCTCCGGTAGGTCCTGAACCCCTTGCGGACGGCTGCGTTTCCTCGTCCGGGGCGCCCATAGACTCGCCACGTGGTCTACCTCGTGGCGGTCGTCGTGGGCCTCGCGTTCGGAGGCGGCGACCAGTACCTCGGTAGCCTCGTGGCATTGCCATGGGCCTGGGCTGTAAGCGGGCTGTCGGCTCCGTGGCTGGTCCTGCCTTTCGTATTCGGTTGCACGCAGTCCCACGCGAGGCGCGCCGCGCTGGTTGGCCTGGTCGCGACGGCGTCCGCCCTGGTGGGCTACTTCGCCATGACCCTCAGCCCCGTTGAAGGGGTGCACCTGGGCTCGAATCCCCGCCTGGTAGTGGGACTGCTGCAATCGAACGTCGCCGTGGTGCTCGGCGGGATCCTCACGGGTCCCCTGTACGGCCTCCTCGGGCAAGGCTGGCACGTCCGGCGCGCCTGGCTGAGCGCGGCACTCGTCGCCGGGGCGGTGTGCTTGGAGCCGCTCGCCGAACGCGCCGCCGGCCGTCCGCCGGGCCCGTCGGTCGTCTGGGCGGCGGAGGCGGCCGCGGGGGCGGCGATGGCGGCGTTCTTCGCCGTCACGGGCCGCGCGAGCCGGCAGTCCGCCTCCCCAGGTGGCGCGGGGCGTCTGGGTTAGGGGAACTGCGTCCTGCCCCTGCCCGGGATCCGACGGGCGCGGAGGCGGTTGCCCGATGATGCCCACCGCGCTGACGAACCTGTTTCATTGTCGTAAGTTTCGCGGCGTGGCGCCTCACCGAATTCGTCGCCGGGCAGATGTCGAGACCGGGATCCCGGTGTTCGGGCGGCGGCTCCGGGACTCTGCGAGCCTTCGAGGTGGCCATTCGCGCGGCCGGAGAGCGCGGCGCGCCGGGACCGCCGGAGGTCTCGCCCTCGGGGTGGGAGCAGTCCTTCTCGCCGGCGGCGTGTTCGTCCCGGCGTCAGCCGCCCCCGCCGCGCCAGCGCGGGCCGAATCCCCAGTCGTGTCGCGCGCGACCGGCCCCGCGCCCCGAACAACCGTCGTCGGCAAAGTCGGTCTCCGGATCAGCTTGAAAGTTGTCCCGGAGCGGGTGGCGGCGGGTGGTTCGGTCGTGATCGATCTGCACCTTGCCGCCAGCCACGCGACCGGCGCGTTGGGCTATCGGGTGTACTTCGGGGACGGAACGGGCCGTGCCAACCCGATCCCGCTCTACTGCCTGGCCGGACAGGGGAGACCCGCCTCCGGGAGCTGGCGCTTCAACCATCGCTACGAGAGGGCCGGCACCTACAAGGTCGCCGCGACCGGTTATGTGAACTGCACGATGGCGCAGGTCGTCGCCAAGGCGACGATCGTCGTCACGTGAGCGGACCGGAAGGACGGTCCGCGGCGGTCTTCACAGGGATGATGCGTCGGCGGGGTCCGAGGGTCGACGGACGAGATCGGTGGTCGACCGGGGTGGGGCCAGGGGATCGTGACCCGAAGCTCGCCTTCGGCTGCGCCGGACACGCCGTCGGCGCCCCGGGCCGGGGGTAATCTCGCTCCGTGGCCGATCAGGAGCACTTCGTCGACGAGGCGATGGAGTACATGCCGTCGCTGTACACCGCGGCGATGCGTATGACCCGCAACTCCGCCGATGCCGAGGACCTGGTCCAGGAGACGTACCTCAAGGCCTTCCGCGCCTACGGCGGATTCGAAGCGGGGACGAACCTCAAGGCTTGGCTCTACCGGATCCTGACGAACACGTTCATCAACTCGTATCGGGCGAAGAAACGGCGTCCCGAGGTGTCTGATGTCGAGGACGTCGAGGACCTCTACCTGTACCACCGGCTCGTCGGTAGCGGCGGGACGGAATTCGGGCGCTCCGCCGAGGACGAGGTCCTCTCCCGCTTCACCGACGAGGCCGTCAAGACGGCGATCGAGTCGCTGCCGGAGTCGTTCCGGATGACCGTGCTGCTCGCCGACGTCGAGGGTTTCTCGTACAAGGAGATCGCCGAGATCATGGAAGTGCCGGTCGGGACGGTGATGAGCCGGCTCCACCGGGGTAGAGGAGCGCTCCAGAAGGCGTTGCACGACTTTGGGGTGAAGCGCGGCCTCGTCGAGTTCCAGACGCTATGACGGTAGGCGTGGGAGGGAAACCAGTGTCGAGCTCGTTGAACACGGCACAGAGTCCTGTTGTGGAGGTCGATCGCGGATGACCTTAGAAGGAAGAACTGGTCCCCCGAGCGGCGAATGGGGCGAGATCGACTGCGCGCAGAGCATCCACAGCCTCTACGACTATCTCGACGGTGAACTCACCGAGGACCGTCGCCGCGGGCTCCAGGAGCACCTCGACCGCTGTGCGCCCTGCGTTGAGAAGTACCAGTTCGAGGCTGAGCTCCGCCGCATCGTCGCCGACCGCTGCAAGGACCACGTTCCCGACGCGCTGCGCCAGCGCGTCGCCAACGCCATCGACCACGAGCGGCTGAAGAGTCAGAGCTAGGACGTCGTCGCCCCATGGGCACCGTGGATGACGACGTCGGTCCAGAACTGGCGGCCTGGGATGTCGCGCTGCGCATCGGCCGGGGGGCCTCGCGCTTCTCGACGCCGCTCGACGCGAAGACGAGGCGGCGGCTGGACACCGACTTCGACGAGGCGACGGCGCGGGCCGAGGAGCTCGTCGAGGTGGCGACCGGCCTGCGCTCGACCGCCGGCCCGGCTCGCGGGCTCGTCGTCGACCGCGCCGGCTGGATCGAGGCGAACGTCGGGTCGTTGCGACGGCTCCTCGCGCCGGCGGGCCGGGCGTTTGGCGAGCAAGGCGCCCGTGGACGCGCCCTCCTCTCCCCGGCGACGCGCACCGCCGCCGGTGTCGAGTTCGGCGTCCTGCTCGCCTGGATGTCGAGCAGGGTGCTCGGCCAGTACGACCTGATGCCGCTCGGCGGGGACGATTCTGGGGGGTTCGTCTACTACGTCGGCCCGAACGTCGTCGCGCTTGAGCGCCGCCACGGCTTCGCGCCCCGTGAGTTCCGGCTCTGGATCGCCCTACACGAGGTGACGCACCGGATGCAGTTCACCGGGGTCCCGTGGATGCGGAAGTACTTCCTCGGGCTGATCGAACGTGGCACGTCGTTGGCCGTGCCGGACGTGCGCCAGCTCCTCGAGAGCCTGCGGCGGGCCGCCGCGGAGGTCTGGGAGGGCCGGAACCCGCTCGCGGAGGGTGGAATCGTCGGCCTCATCGCCTCCTCGGACCAGCTCGCGACGTTGCGCGAGGCGCAGGCGCTGATGAGCCTCCTCGAGGGGCACGGTGAGTTCGTCATGTCGCGGGCCGGCGCGGATGAGGTGCCGGATGCCGCCCGGTTCGCCTCGGTCTTCGCGGCGCGCCGGTCAAGCGCCAAGGGCGTCTCCAAGCTCGTCCAGCAGGCGCTGGGGTTGGAGGCCAAGCTCCGGCAGTACTCGGCGGGTCGGAACTTCGTCCAAGCGGTCGACTCGGCCGGCGGCGCACAGCTGTTCGCGCGGGTGTGGCGGTCGCCCGGGGCGCTCCCGACGATGGAGGAGATCAGCGCACCCGAGAAATGGATCGCCCGGGTGGGTGGTGTCGCGGCCCTGAGCGCCTGAAGGGCGGACCGTGCTCTCCGAACTCGCCGCCGAGCTGCTCGGTCGGTGCAGGTTCCCGCCGAAGGGAGAGCCACTCGCCTGCGCCGTTTCGGGGGGAGCGGATTCGCTGGCGTTGCTCGTCCTCGCCGCGGCGGCGGGCTGTGAGGCGACTGCCTATCACGTCGACCACGGGATCCGCCCGGGCTCGGCCGCTGAAGCCGAGGTCGTGCATGCCGGCGCCGAACGGCTCGGCGTCGGGTTCGTCGGGCTGCACGTCGACGTGGCGCCGGGTCCCAACCTCGAGGCGCGCGCCCGCAAGGCGCGGTTTGCGGCCCTGCCTCCCGACGTCGCGACGGGTCACACCGCCGACGACCAGGCCGAGACCGTGCTACTGAACTTGTTGCGCGGCGCCGGTGCGGACGGACTCTCCGGCATGCGGCTCGGCCGTCGGCATCCGATCCTCGGGCTACGGCGGCAGGAGACGGAGCGTCTCGTCGCCTCGCTCGGACTTGAGGTCGTCACCGACCCGTCCAACACGGACCCGACGTACCGGCGGAACCGCATCCGGCGGGAGCTTGTCCCGCTGCTCGCCGACGTCTCGGGCCGGGACGTCGTCGCCGTGATCGTCCGGCAGGCCGAGCTGATCGCCGACGACGTCGCGGTCCTGGACGAGCTCGCCAGGGGCATCGACGCGGGAAGCGCGGCGGAGCTCACGAACGCGCCGGCAGCGCTGGCGCGCAGGGCGGTCCGGGCGTGGTGGAAGGATCAGTCGGGCGCGCCGTACCCGCCGGACTCCGGCACGGTCGAACGCGTCCTTGCCGTCGCGCGCGGTGAGGTCCTAGCGTGCGAGGTCCCCGGGGGGCGCCGGCTCCGCCGGAGCCACGGGCGCCTCGTCCTCGACGCCTGATTGCCGGTCCGGTCGTTCCCTGTCCGGCGGATGGCCGAGAACCGTGCCGAACAACCATTTCAGTGAACGATCGGCAAACGGTAGGGTCATTGGCGTGACAAGTCGCGACGTCGGCCCCGGGCGTGACAACGACCCGCTCGCGGGCCTCAGTCTAGGCCGGGTTCTCATCTCCGAAGACGAGATCACGCGCCGCGTCGCCGAGCTCGGCGCCGAGATCACTCGGGACTACGGCGGCCGCGCGCCGCTGCTGATCGGCGTGCTGAAGGGGGCCTTCGTCTTCATGGCGGACCTCGCCCGGGCGATCCGCCTCCCGGTCGAGATGGACTTCATGGCCGTCTCGTCGTACGGGACGGCGACCAAGACGAGCGGGATCGTCCGGATCGTGAAGGACCTCGATGTCGACCTCGTCGACCGGCACGTGCTCATCGTCGAGGACATCGTCGACAGCGGGTTGACGCTCTCGTACCTGCGGAAGGGCCTGTCGGCGCAGAACCCGGCGAGCCTGGAGATCTGCGCTCTCCTCTTGAAGACCGACCAGCAGCGGGTGGACTTGAAGATCCCCTACGTCGGTTTCGAGATCCCCCCCGACTTCGTCGTTGGCTACGGGCTGGACGTCGCCGAGGTCTACCGGAACCTGCGTGACATCCGCATCATGGACGGCGCGACCTCGTGACGGGTGGGTCGGAGCCGTTGCCGGCGGGCGTCGACTTGGAGCGCGCCACGGCCGCGGTGCGAGAGCTCCTCGCCGCCGTCGGCGAGGACCCCGACCGGGCCGGGCTGCTGGACACGCCGGCCCGGGTCGCCGCGATGTACGCCGAGCTCTTGGAAGGGATGACGAGCCCGGCCGACGCCGAGCTCGAGGTTACCTTCTCGGCGAACCATGACGAGATGGTGATGGTGAAGGACATCCCGTTCTCCTCGCTGTGCGAGCACCACCTCGTCCCGTTCGTCGGGGTCGCCCATGTCGCCTACATCCCGAACGTCGACGGCAGGATCATCGGGCTGTCCAAGATCGCCCGTCTCGTCGACAACCACGCTCACAAGCTCCAGCTCCAGGAGCGGCTAACGAGTCAGATCGCCGAGACGATGGAACGGTCGCTGAAGCCACGGGGCACGCTCGTCGTGCTCGAGGCGGAGCACCTCTGCATGACGATCCGGGGAATCCGCAAGCCGGGCTCCCGCACCGTCACGTCGGCGGTCCGTGGCCTTTTCCGGACGGACGTCGCGACCCGCGCCGAAGCGATGGCGTTCGTGCGGGCCAGGTCCTGAGCGGCGCGTCCGGCCTGGTCAATCGCCCGAACCCCGGGGTTGACGCCCCCGCGGCCCGGTAGGCTTGTGGTGTGAGGCCGCTCGTCATGGGCGTCGTGAACGTCACACCCGACTCGTTCTTCGACGGGGGGCGCTACTTCGACCACGGATCGGCGATCGCCCGCGGCCGGGAGATGATCGCGGAGGGAGCCGAGATCATCGACGTCGGCGGGGAGTCGACCCGTCCGGGTGCCGACCCGGTTCCCGAGGAGGAGGAGCTCCGGCGGGTCCTGCCCGTGGTCGAGGCGCTGGCCGACGAGGTGCGCGTCTCGATCGACACGATGAAGCCAACCGTCGCCGTCGCCGCATGCCGGTGCGGCGCCACCCTGGTGAACGACGTAGCCAACCACTCGGCCCAGGCCGCCGCCGAGGCACACGCCGGGCTCGTCGTCGTGCACATGCGCGGAACGCCGAAGAGCATGCAACACGACCCCCATTACGACGACGTCGTCGCCGAGGTCTTCGCCGCGCTCGGGGTGGCAGCCGCCGAGGCGCGCCACGTCGGCGTGACCGAGGTGTACGTCGATCCCGGTATCGGTTTCGGCAAGACCGTCCAGCACAACCTGCAGCTACTGCGGTCGCTGCCGGAACTCGTCGCCCGCGGCGTCCCCGTCCTCGTCGGGACGAGCCGGAAGTCGTTCCTCGGCCGGCTGGCGGGCCCGCCCGGCGCCGAGCCGCTGCCCCCCGGCGACCGCCTCGAGGGTTCGCTCGCCACCGCGGTCTGGGCGATGGTCGCCGGGGCGGCGATCGTCCGGGTCCACGACGTCGCCGAGACGGTCCAGGCGGCCCGGCTTGTCGGTGGGTCTGCGCCTGACGCGCCCAGGGCGGCGCACCTGTCGGCGGAGGGGGTGGGCCGATGAAGGGTCGCTGGGCGGCCGGGATCGTCCCACGCAACTTCGCCTGGATCATCAAGGGACACCTCGCAGTCAGCGAGCGGCCCGGGGGGAGCGCGCCCGACCACCGGCGGGTGCGGCGCCAGGAGGAGATCTTCTGGCTGCGGGCACAGGGATTCACGCGGGTCGTCTCGCTTCTGCCGTCGACGCACAACCTCCACGCCTACGAGGAGCTTGGCCTCGAGCACGCCCACGTGCCGATGGGGGCGTACTCGGATATCCCCGCCGTCCTCGGCGATCTCTACCCCAAACTCCTCGGCTGGCTGCACGCCGGGGAACGGATCCTCGTTCACCAGGACGAGCTCGGCGACCGCCTCGCGGGCGTCTTCGCCGGCTTCCTCTGGTGGAGCGGGATGATCCCCGAGCCGCCGCTCGCGATCTCGGCGATCGAGCACCTGCTGCGCCGACAGCTCGGCTCCGTCGGGAGGAAGATCGCCACGCAGGCGATGGAGGTCCCGCTCCCGCCCGAGGAGGACCGTCGCCATCCGGCCCCGCCGCCCGAGGAGACCGTCGTCGACCTGCGGCCCGACGACGGCGAGCCGATCGCCCCGGCAGCGGCGCCCGCACGCGGAACCTCGCCGCGGGCTCCCGTCCCCGCTTCCCAAGCGCCGGGGGCGACGGTGGCCCCGGTCGCCGACCTCGCGTCGAGGCGACCGGCGCGCCGCGCCCGTCGATCACCGGAGGGCAACGGGCCGCCGCCCGGGGGACCGCGGAAGCTGGCATCTCCCGCCCCGGGCCGCGCCAGTGCCGCGACGCGCGAGCCCCGACCTGGTGCCTCCCGTACCCCGGCGGCCGCGCCCGGCCCCAAGCCGGCGCCGACCGTGACGCCCAAGCGGGTGCCGCATCCGGCGAAGACCACCGGGCTGAAACCGGCCCCGAAGGGCGGGGCCACGACCGCCCGGGGCGCCAAGGCGGCAGGCAGACCGCGCCCGACTCCGGCGCCGCCGCGCCGCCGCCGGGGTTCGCGATGAGCGACGCGATCGAGATCCGCGGACTGCGCGTGCTCGCGACGCACGGCGTGCTCGCGCAGGAGCGGGACCACCCGCAGCCTTTCGAACTCGACCTCTCGGTGGAGACCCCGTTCGACGGGGCGGCGGCGTCGGACGACCTCGGGCGGGCGGTCGACTACTCGGGCATCGTCGCTGTGGTGCGGGAACTGGTGGCCTCGTCGCATTTCCAGCTCCTCGAGGCGCTGGCCGAGGCCGTGGCGGCGGCGGTGCTCGCCGACCGGCGCGTCGAAGCGGTCACCGTCGCCGTGCGCAAGCTCCGGCCGCCGGTCGCAGCGGACGTTGCCACGATCGGTGTGCGCGTCACCCGCCGCCAGGGCGACACCGTGATGCGGACCGCCTGAGGACGCGCCGAGCAGCCGTGGACGCCTATCTCGGGATCGGGTCGAACCTGGGCGACCGCTGGGCGAACCTCCGCTCCGCCGTCGCGGGCCTGGCGGAGGTCGACGACGGCATCGTCGTTTCGCCGGTGTACGAGACAGCATCCGTCGGGGGCCCGGCGAACCAGGGGCCCTATCTCAACTGCGTCGCGCGCATCGACACGTCGCTTCCTCCGAGGGAGCTCCTTGGGGTCGCCCAACGGCTGGAGGCCGCGGCGGGCAGGGTGCGCATCGAGCGCTGGGGACCGCGCACGCTCGACGTGGACATCCTCATTTGCGAGGGCTTCACGAGCGAGGAGCCGGACCTCGTCGTGCCGCATCCGAGGATGTACGAACGCGCCTTCGTGCTCGCTCCCCTCGAGGACCTTGACGCCTCGCTCGTCCCCGCGGACTGGCACACCCGGGTCGCCGTCGACCGGGGCAGCCTGAAGCGGGTCGGTGCGCTGCTCGGGCCGTTCACCGCGGCGGCGAGTCCACATCCGGGCGACGCCGACGCCGACAACCCGAGCCAGGGACCCGGGCGTTGAGCGCGATGGGGTCCGAGGTGATCGGAGGTGAGCTGGCCGAGACGATTGGCGATCTCGACCGGTCGTTGGCCGGGCACCGGCGCCGCGGGTCGTCGATCGGGTTCATCCCGACGCTTGGCGGGTTGCACAGGGGCCACGGGGCGCTGATCGAGGCGGCACGGCGGGCGAACGACATCGTCGTCGTCTCGGTCTTCCTCAATCCGACCCAGTTCGGGGACCAAGCCGACCTCGCCCGCTACCCTCACGACCTTGCAGCGGACAGGGCGCTCGCCGTCTCGGCCGGTGCTGACATCGTTTTCGCACCACCGCTAGAGGAGATGTACCCGGCCGGAGCGGGCCTCGTGACGGTCGATCCCGGTTCCCTCGGCGACATGCTCGAGGGCGCGACCCGGCCGGGACACTTCCGCGGCGTCGCCACCGTCGTGACGAAGCTCCTCGCGATCGTCGCGCCCACGGCGGCCTACTTCGGCGAGAAGGACTACCAGCAGCTCGTGATCGTCCGGCAGTTGGTTGCCGACCTGTCGCTCGGAACGCGCGTCGTCGCGTGCCCGACAGTGCGCGACCCGGACGGCTTGGCGGTCTCGAGCCGCAACGCGTTCCTCGGCCCCTCCGACCGCCGGGTCGCCACCGTCCTGTTCCGGGCGCTCACCGCCGGGGCCGCCGTCGTGGCTGCGGGAGTCGCCGACGGGACCCGTGTCGAGGCGACGATGCGTGCGACCGTTTCAGCCGAGCCAGCGGTGGACCTCGACTACGCGACGGTCGTCGCCGACGGCAGTCTGGAGCAGTTGACCGTCGTCGCCGGGGACGTCGTCCTCCTCATCGCGGCCCGGCTGGGGGACGTGCGGTTGATCGACAACCTGCGGGTCGGGCGATGAGCGGGGAGGCGCGCCGGGAGTCGTTCGACGCCCTGGTCGTCGGGAGCGGGATCGCCGGGTGCACGACGGCACTCGAGCTCGCCCGGCTTGGTGCCGGGCGCGTGGCTCTCGTCACCAAGGGCCGCCTCGACGAGTCGACGACCGCCTGGGCACAGGGCGGGATCGCGGCGGCGCTCTCGCGCGCACAGGACTCGATTGCCCTCCACGAGGCCGACACGCTGCGCGCCGGTGGCGGCCTTTCCGATCCCGACGCCGTGCGGGTGCTCGTCGCCGGAGGGCCGGCCGCCGTGCGGGCGCTCATCGGGCGGGGGGCCGTGTTCGACCGCGACGACGGCGTCGGGCTCGCCCGGGCCCGGGAGGGGGGCCACTCCGTCGCCCGCGTGATACACGCCGGCGGCATGGCGACCGGTGCCGAGGTGATCCGGGCGCTCACCGCCGCCCTCGCAGACAGCAGCGTCTCCGTGCTCGACGGCCACTACGTCACCGACCTTCTGGTCGAGCGAGACCGGTGCGCGGGCGTGTCGTGCCTCGACGGCGGCCTACGACGGTTGCGGCTCGACGCCGACGCCGTCGTGCTCGCCACCGGGGGCGTGGGCGTGCTCTTCGACGTGACGACGAACCCCGCCGGAACGACGGGGGACGGCGTCGCCCTCGCCCTGCGTGCCGGGGTGCCGGTCGCCGATCTCGAGTTTGTCCAGTTCCACCCCACCGCCCTCTGCGTCGAGAGGGAGCCGAGGCCGTTGCTCTCGGAGGGGTTGCGCGGCTACGGTGCCCTGCTCGTCGACCGGCACGGCGAGCGCTTCGTCGACGAGCTCGCCTCGCGGGACCTAGTGAGCCGCGCCATCGTCACTCGGATGGAACGCGACGGGGTACGGAACGTCTTCCTCGACGCCCGGGCGGTCCCCGACTTCGCCGGCAGGTTCCCGACCATCGCGGCGACGCTCGCCGCGGAGGGGTTCGACGCCGGGAAGGACCTGTTGCCGGTCGCCCCAGCGGCGCACTACCTGTGCGGGGGCGTCGTCACGGACCTCGCCGGCCGCAGCGCGCTGCGCGGCCTACTCGCAGTCGGCGAGGTCGCCTGCACCGGCGCGCAGGGCGCCAACCGGTTGGCGTCGAACTCGTTGCTCGAAGGGCTCGTCTTCGGCTCCCGGGCGGCAGCTGCCGTCGCCGAGGGCGCGGTCGATCCGCAGCCCGACGGCGCCCTAGCGGGCGTGCTCACTCCCGAGAAGGCCGACATCCCTGTCCGGTTCATCGACGCCGGCGAGTTCGGTCCACCGCGCCCCCCGGGGCCCGGGGTGCCGGCCGGCGATCTCGACGTGGCCCGCGCCGAGCTGCGCGAGGCGATGAGCCTGCGCGCCGGGGTCAACCGCGACGCCGCCGGGCTGGCCTCGCTCGTGCCGGTGCTCCGGCGTGCCCGGAGCGTCGCCGCCGGCGCCGAGGGGGTCGCCGCCGGGGAACTGCGGAATCTCGTCGAGGTGGGGTCGTCGCTCGCCGCCGCGGCGCTCGTCCGGACCGAGACCCGGGGGGTCCACGCCCGGTCCGACGCCCCTGGGCGCGATGATGCGGACTTCCGGGTGCGTGTGGCGGTGAAAGCGCGGGACAAGCGATGACGATGCTCGACGACGTGTACCCACCGATCGACGAGGTGCGCCGGGCCGTCACGCTCGCCCTCGCCGAGGACATCGGTCCGATCGGCGACCTCACCGGATCGCTTGTGCCGGCTGACGCCGTGGCCCGCGCTTCGTTCATCGCGCGCACCGGGGGGGTGATCGCCGGGACGAGCTGTGTGCGCGAGACCTGCCGCGAGCTCGACGCCGGGCTCGACCTCACCGTGCTCGTCGAGGACGGCGGTCCCGTCGAGCCCGGGAGCGTCGTCGCCCGTGTCATCGGCCCGTTCCGGTCGCTCCTCATCGCCGAGCGGACCGCCCTCAACTTCCTGTGCCACCTCTCGGGCGTGGCGACGCTGACCCGCCGCTACGTCGAGGCCGCCTCCGCCGTCAATCACGGCGCGAGGGTGCGCGACACGCGCAAGACCACGCCGGGGCTGCGCGCCCTCGAGAAGGCGGCGGTGCGGGCCGGCGGGGGCATCAACCACCGGGCCTCGCTCTCGGGGGGAGTGCTCGTGAAGGACAACCACCTCGGCGGGGTGTCGCTCTCGGAGGCCGTCCTCCAGGCGATCGAAAGGTGGCCGGGCCGTTTCATCGAGGTCGAGTGCGACAACCTCGAACAGGTCTCCCTCGCTGTCGGGGCCGGGGCCGCCGGCGTCATGTGCGACAACATGACGCCCGAGGAGGTCCGCCAGGCGGTCGACATCGTGCAGGCCCACCCGCGGGGCCGTGCCGGGGCCGTCCTCGTGGAGGCGTCCGGCGGGATCACGCTCGAGAACATCGCTGCCTATGCCCTGGCGGGGGCCAATTTGATCTCGGTGGGGGCGATCACGCACTCGGCGCCGATCCTCGACATCGGCCTCGACATCGAGGGCTGAACGGCGCCGGCGAACGGCCTCCGGGGTCGTGGAGCTGAGTCGGACCCTCGCGATCGGGTAGACCGTTAGGTAATGCTCCTTGCCATCGATGTCGGCAATACCCAGACGGTGATCGGGGTCTTCGACGGCCCCGCCGTGCCCGCCGACCCACGGGACCGTCGGCCGGGCGAGCTGCCGGGCCTGGCCCACAGCTGGCGGATCTCGACGGACGGCGACCGCACCGCCGACGAGTACGCGGTCACGGTCCGCCAGCTGCTGGCGACGGCCGGGATCGCGCCGCGCGGAGATGCCCCGGCTGCCGCGACGCCGGCAAGGGAGGTCGGCGGCGTCGTCGTCTCGTCTTCGGTCCCGTCCGTGACGGCGGCGCTGCGCCGGATGGTCACAGACTGGTTCGCCGTCCCGCTCGTCGTCGTCGAGCCCGGGATCCGCACCGGCATGCCGATCCTCTACGACAACCCCAAGGAGGTCGGGGCCGACCGCATCGTCAACGCCGTCGCGGCGATCGATCTCTTCGACGGGCCCTCCGTCGTCGTCGACTTCGGGACAGCGACGACGTTCGACGTCATCAGCGCCGCCGGCGAGTACCTCGGCGGCGCGATCGCTCCCGGGCTGGAGATCTCGATGGGCGCCCTCTTCGAGCACGCCGCCGCACTGCGGCGGGTGGAGCTCATCGCACCGGCGAACGTGATCGGCCACTCGACGGTCGAGTCGATGCAGTCTGGCGCCGTCTACGGGCACGCCGCCCTCGTCGACGGGATCTGCCGACGCATCTTCGCCGAGATCGGCGAGGCGACCGTCATCGCCACCGGCGGGCTGTGCGGTGTGGTCGCGCCGCACTGCACGGCCGTGACCATGATCGAGCCGTGGCTGACGCTCCACGGGCTGCGGATCCTCTACGCCCGCAACTCGCCCGCCGGGGCCGGGGAGGCGTTGCCGTGAGCGCCGGCGAGCGGCGCGACGTGCCCTACCGGTTCCCGGGAACGACGGCGGCGGCCGCGGTCGCGACGGCACACGCCGGTCTCGCTCCCGGCGAGTCGTCCCATGTCGAGGTGGCGGTGGCCGGACGGGTCATGCTCTTCCGTCCCCAGGGTGGCGCCGCCTTCGCCGACCTGCGCGACTGGACGGGGTCGATCCAGCTCTACGCCGTGGCCGAGGAGACCGAGCGGTTCGACGAGTTCGTCCGGTTGGGGCTCGGCGACTGGATCGGGGCCGCCGGCGAGGTCGTCCGCACCCGTCGGGGGGAGCTCTCCGTGAAGGTCGTTACCTGGCTGCTCCTCGCCGAGAACCGGCGGGGCTTCGGCGACAAGTGGAAGGGGGTCCACGACGTCGAGACCCGCTTCCGCCAGCGCGAGGTCGACCTTTGGGCGAACGAGGGGGTCCGCGAGACGTTCCTGCTGCGCAGTCGGGTGGTTCGCTCGATCCGGGAGAACCTCGAGCGGCGGGGCTTCGTCGAGGTCGAGACCCCGGTCCTCCAGGCGCAGGCCGGCGGGGCGAACGCGCGCCCGTTCGTGACGCACTTCAACTCGCTGCACGCCGACTTCGCGCTCCGGATCGCCACGGAGCTCTACCTGAAGCGCCTTGTCATCGGCGGGTTCGAGCGGGTCTACGAGATCGGCAAGGACTTCCGCAACGAGGGCCTGTCGCCGACCCACAACCCGGAGTTCACCGTCCTCGAGGCCTACCTCGCCTACGGCGACTTCTCCGACATGACGGCCCTCGTCGAGGACCTCGTCCTCCAGGCGGCGATCGCCGCCGACGGGGAGGGCGTCGTCACCTTCCAGGGGCGCCCCGTCGACCTGAGCGCCCCGTGGCGGACCCTCACGGTGGAGGAGGCGATCCGCGAGGCGACGGGGGAGGACTGCGCGCTGGAGAGCGGCCCCGAGGCGCTGCGGGCGACGGCCGGCAGGCTGGGCGTGCCGGTCGAGGAACGCTGGGGCCCGGGCAAGGTCCTCGCCGAGATTTACGAGCGGACGACCGAGCACGCCCTGTGGGACCCGGTCCACGTCATCGACTATCCGGTCGAGGTCTCGCCGCTCACCCGGCGGCACCGCACCAAGCCCGGCACGGCGGAGCGGGCGACCTCGGTCGTCGCCGGCCGGGAGATCGCCGAGTCCTACAGCGAGCTCGTCGACCCGGTCGACCAGCGGGCACGCTTCGTCGCCCAGGCGGCCGAGCGGGCCGCCGGCGACGACGAGGCGATGCCGGTCGACGAGGACTTCCTGCGGGCGCTCGAGCACGGGATGCCGCCGACCGGGGGGGTCGGCATGGGGATCGACCGGCTCGTCATGCTGCTCGCCGACAAGGCGAGTATCAAAGAAGTGATGCTCTTCCCGGCGCTGCGCCCGGAGGCGGACCGGTCCGGGGAGCCCGGACCCGACGGAGCGGCCGGCTAACTCGCCAGCGCCCGCATCGAGCGGTCGAGGTCGTCGACGAGCCGCAAGCCCAGCCCGCGCAACGAGCGCGCGACGCCGCCGTCGTCGAGTCGCCGGGCGATCTCTCCCGCCTCGAGGGCGTAGTGGCGGGCGACGTCCTGGGACTCGGTGATCCCGTCGGACTCGGCGACGAGCGCCCGGGCGAGCTCGACCTCCTCGTGGTCGAGCGGCCGTCCGAGCAGGCGGCGCAGCTCCGGTCCGACCTGCCGGTCGACGAGGGCGCGCTGCACGGGGAGGGTGTAGATCCCTTCGGCGAGGTCCTGACCGGGAGGCTTCCCCGACTCCTCCTCGGTCGCGACGATGTCGAGGATGTCGTCGCGAATCTGGAAGACGTAGCCGAGGGTCTCGCCGAAGGCGGTCAGCGCCTCGGTGTCGCGCCGGTCGAGGCCGGCGGTGAGGGCGCCGACGCGGCAGGCTGTCCCCATCAGGGCGCCGGTTTTGTCGGCGATGGCGGTGAGGTAGTCCTCGACGCTGCGGTCGATCCGGTAGACGGAGCGCACCTCCGCGATCTGGCCCTGGCACAGGCGCGCGAGCGTCGTGGCGATGGTGGCGGCGATCTCCGTGCCGAGCGAGGCGGCGATCTCGGCGGAGCGGGCGAGCAGGAAGTCGCCGACGACGACGGCGAGGAGGTTCCCCCAGCGGCCGTTCACGCTGACGACGTTTCGCCGCCGGGTGGCCTCGTCCATGACGTCGTCATGGTAGAGCGAGGCGACGTGGACGAGCTCGACCGACACCCCGCCGAGCAGGGTGTCCTCGGTGATGGGGTCGCCGTCGAGGCTGGCCGCGGCGAGCGTCAGCGTGGGCCGCAGCCGCTTGCCCCCCGCCCCGATGAGGTGGGAGGCGATCTCGTCGACGAACGGCTCGCCCGAGAGCACGATCTCGCGCAACGTCACCTCGAGCCGGGCGAGGTCGGCGGCGCCGACGGGGAGCGCGAAGGGGTCCTGGGCTTCCATCAGACCCGCACGATACGCCACCGCCGTGCGTTGCTGGCAACGAAGGCAGGTGGCGGACGGCGGTCGCGCGCCTGGCCGGGTCGGCCCGACCGCGGTCGGCGTGGGACCTCCCGATAGACTACGGGCAGCGTCTTCTCACAAGGGAGTGGATTTTGTTCGAGCGGTTCACAGACCGGGCGCGCAGGGTGCTGGTTCTGGCCCAGGAAGAGGCGCGCCTGCTCAACCACAGCTTCATCGGAACCGAGCACATCCTGCTCGGGCTCATCCACGAGGGTGACGGAATCGCTGCCAAGGCGCTCGAGTCCCTCGGCATATCCCTCGAAGCCGTGCGCGAGAAGGTCGAAGAGACGATCGGACCCGCCGGCACGGCACCGACCGGCTCGCCGCCCTTCACTCCCCGCGCGAAGAAGGTGCTTGAGCTGTCGCTGCGCGAGGCGCTGCAGCTCGGTCACAACTACATCGGGACCGAGCACATGCTGCTCGGGCTCGTCCGCGAGGGCGAGGGCGTGGCCGCCCAGGTCCTCCAGAGCCTCGGGGCCGACCTGCCCCGTGTTCGCCAGCAGGTCATCCAGCTGCTCTCCGGCTACCAGGGCCGCGAAACTGTCGGCGCCACCGCCGGCCCAGCGGGGGCCGAGCAGAACCCGGGGAGCTCCCCCGTCCTCGACCAGTTCGGCCGCAATCTCACGCAGCTCGCCCGGGATCGCAAGCTCGACCCGGTGATCGGGCGCGAACGCGAGATGGAACGCGTCCTGCAGGTGCTCTCCCGGCGCACGAAGAACAACCCGGTCCTCATCGGCGAGCCGGGCGTCGGCAAGACCGCCATCGTCGAGGGGCTCGCCCAGAAGATTGTGGCCAACGACGTGCCCGAGACGCTGAAGGGCAAGCAGCTCTACACGCTCGACCTCGGCGCGCTCGTCGCCGGCAGCCGCTACCGGGGCGACTTCGAGGAGCGCCTGAAGAAGGTGCTCAAAGAGATCCGCACCCGGGGCGACACGATCCTTTTCATCGACGAGCTGCACACGCTCGTCGGTGCCGGGGCGGCCGAGGGGGCGATCGACGCCGCCTCGATCCTGAAGCCCATGCTGGCGCGGGGCGAGCTGCAGACGATCGGCGCGACGACGCTCGACGAGTACCGCAAGCACCTCGAAAAGGACGCCGCCCTCGAGCGCCGCTTCCAGCCGATCAAGGTCGAGGAGCCGACGCTCGCCCACACGATCGAGATCCTGAAAGGCCTGCGCGAGCGCTACGAGCAGCACCACCACGTGACGATCACCGACCAGGCGCTGGTCGCGGCGGCGAACCTCGCCGACCGGTACATCTCCGACCGCTACCTGCCGGACAAGGCGATCGACCTCATCGACGAGGCCGGGAGCCGCCTGCGGATCCGCCGGATGACGACTCCTCCCGAATACAACGCGGTCGAGGCGGAGCTCGCCAAGATCCGGGAGGACAAGAGCGCCGCCCTCACGCGCAACAACCTCGAGGCCGTCGAGAAGCTCGCCGAGCAGGAGCGCCAGAAGCTCGAGCGCAAGACCACCCTGGAAAAGGAGTGGCGCGCCGAGGGCGTCGAGCTGTTCGACGTCGTCGACGAGGACGTCATCGCCGAGGTGCTGGCGAACTGGACGGGCATCCCCGTCTACAAGCTCACCGAGGAGGAGACGGCGAAGCTGCTGCGCATGGAGGAGGAGCTCCACAAGCGGATCATCGGCCAGGAGGACGCCATCAACGCCCTGTCGCGGGCGATCCGGCGCACCCGGGCCGGACTGAAGGACCCGAAGCGCCCCTCGGGGTCGTTCATCTTCCTCGGCCCGACTGGGGTGGGCAAGACCGAGCTCGCCAAGGCCCTCGCCGAGTTGCTCTTCGGTGAGGAGACCTCGCTCATCCAGCTCGACATGAGCGAGTACATGGAGAAGCACACCGTCTCCCGCCTCGTCGGCTCGCCGCCGGGTTACGTCGGCTACGAGGAGGGCGGCCAGCTCACCGAGGCGGTCCGGCGGAAGCCCTTCGCCGTCGTGCTCTTCGACGAGATCGAGAAGGCGCACCCGGACGTGTTCAACGCCCTTCTGCAGATCCTCGAGGACGGCCGGCTCACCGACGCCCAGGGCCGCGCGGTCGACTTCAAGAACACCGTGCTCATCATGACCTCGAACCTCGGGACGGCGGACCTGCGCAAGACCCAGGTCGGCTTCTCGCACGCCTCGCAGGCCGTGACGTACGAGCGGATGAAAGCGAAGGTCCAGGACGCCCTGAAGCAGCACTTCCGCCCGGAGTTCCTCAACCGGATCGACGAGGTCATCGTCTTCCACGAGCTCTCGATGGAGGAGGTCGTCCAGATCGTCGACCTGATGATCCGCCGGCTGTCCGATCAGCTCGACAGCCAGGGCATCGGGCTCGAGCTGACGAGGTCCGCCAAGGAGTTCGTCGCTGCCCGCGGCTACGAGCCGAGCCTCGGCGCGCGGCCCCTGCGGCGGGCGATCCAGCAGCTCATCGAGGACCCCCTCTCGGAGAAGATCCTCTGGAAGGAGTTCCGGGTCGGCGAGACGATCATCGTCGACGCCGAGGACGGCGTCATCGTCTTCAAGGCTGTCGACGGCATCTCCCCGCCGCCCGTCGAGCTTGCCGAGGCGGGCGCGGACTCCTAGCTCCAGGCTCCGGCCCGCGATCCCCCCGCCGCGGGCGCTTGGGTCCTCGACCGGAGGGAATGCCGGTCCGGCGACCCGTTTCGGATACCCGACGGGTGTGCGCCGAGGAGGCGACAGCCCCGGGGCGGACGGCTGGAACCGACCGGTCACCGAGGAGTTCCGCGCCCGTGGTGGTCGGATCGGAGCCCGGTCCGCGAACGAACCGTCGCTTCTCCTCTACCGCTCCGGCGCGAGGATCGGCGACGAGCGGGTGGGCCCGTTCCTGCAACAAGAGGATCGTCGGGGGCTACGGGGTCCTCGCGTCCTTGGGGGAGTCCCTTGAACCCGGCTCACACCTCGGCCTGAGGGCGTTCCCGCGATCCCGGCCGGGGTCGGCGAGGCGCGCGCGGGCCGGTCCGGGAGAGGGGGCAAGGACCACCCCGGCCGTGCGGACCACGGGGTCAGGACGACGCACGGGATTCCCGTTGTCATCTCGACCTGGTTCGCTCGCCGCGCGCCCGCCCACAGGTCCCTCCGCCCGGCGCCGGCGAGACGCCACCCAGCCGCCGTCCCCGGACCGGTAGAATAGTGTCACGTCGTGACCGCAGGCCGAGCGGTAATCGTCCGCCGGGTCAGGTCTTTGCGGCCAGTGAATCTCTCCCGAAACGTGAGGAGTCGCGAGTGTTCGACGTCGGCGACAAGGTCGTCTACCCCCACCACGGTGCGGCGGTGGTCGAACGGCGCGAGATGCGCGAGGCGTTCGGCGAGAAACGCGAGTACCTCGTCCTGCGACTCGCCTACGGCGACCTGACCCTGATGGTTCCCTCGGACAACACCGAGGAGGTCGGGCTGCGCGAGGTCATCAACGACGAGGAGGTCGAGGAGGTCTTCGCCGTCCTTCGCAAGAAGGAGGCTCGGATGCCGACGAACTGGTCCCGCCGCTACAAGAACCACGTCGAGAAGCTGAAGTCCGGCGACATCTACCAGGTCGCCGAGGTGGTGCGGAACCTTTCGATCCGCGACAAGGACAAGGGGCTCTCGGCCGGGGAGAAGCGCATGCTGAACCGCGCCCGGCAGATCCTCGTGTCGGAGCTGACATTCGCCATCGGCGTCTCCGAGGCCGAGGCCGAGGAGCGGCTGAACGCCGCCCTCCCCTAACCCGGGGACCGCGGGCCGGATCCGTGCCGGACGGCGTATGGGCGGTCGTCGTCGCCGGTGGTGAGGGCCGCCGTTTCGGCGGGCCCAAGCAGTTCTCCCGCGTCGGCGGGCGCCTCATCGTCGAGTGGGCGGTCGACGCGGCGAGAACGGCGGCCGACGGCGTCGTCCTCGTCGTACCGCCAGCCGACGTCGACGAGGCCGCCCACCACGCCGGGTGCTCCGTCGTCGTCGCCGGGGGCGCGACACGGGCGGGATCGGTGCGCGCCGGGCTTGCCCGGGTGCCGGAGGCGACCGGGATCGTGATCGTGCACGACGCGGCGCGCCCGGCCGCCTCCCCGGACCTGTTCGCCGCGGTCGTCGCTGCCGTCCGCGCCGGCGCGGACGCGGCGGTGCCGTGCCTGCCGGTCGCCGACACCCTGAAGCGGGTGCGCGACGGCCGCGTCGAGGGCACGGTCGACCGTTCCGGTCTGAGCGCCGTCCAGACCCCGCAGGCCTTCCGCGCCGTCGTCCTACGTCGGGCGCACGAAGGCTGCCCCGAGGCGACTGATGACGCGGCCCTCGTGGAGGCGATCGGCGGCGTCGTCACCGCCGTGCCGGGCGAGGCGCACAACCGCAAGATCACCGACGCGGCCGACCTCGCCGTTGTCGGCGCGTGGCTCGGCGGCGCCGGATCAACGGCGGGGGACGGGTGAGCGAGCTCCGGGTCGGCCTCGGCGTCGACCTTCACCGCTTCGCCGACCGGGCCGATGCCCCCGACCGCCCTCTCGTCCTCGGGGGGGCGCGCTTTGCCAACGAACGGCCGCTCGCCGGGCACAGCGACGCCGATGCCGTCGCCCACGCCGTGACGGACGCCGTCCTCGGCGCGGCCGGGCTCGGTGACATGGGGGGCCACTTCCCCGACACCGACCCCGTCTGGCGCGACGCCGACAGCCTGGGGCTGCTCGCCGCGGCAGTGGCCAAGGCGGCGGCGGAGGGCTGGCGGTTCGTCAACGCCGACTGCACGCTCGTCGCCGAGCGGCCGCGCGTCGCCGGGGCCCGCGCCGAGATGGTCCGGCGCCTGTCCGCGGCCGCCGGAGGCCCGGTCCACGTGAAGGCGACCCGGCCCGAGGGCCTCGGCAGCCTCGGTCGGGTCGAGGGGGTCGCGTGCCTGGCCGTCGCACTCCTCGAGCGCTGAAGGGCGCGCCGCCCACCCGGCTGCCGGCTGGCGAGCGCCGGGAGCGCGGTCTTGGCGGCGAGCAGGTGGAGGGGCGCCGTGCCGTGCGGGAGCTCCTCGCGGTGGGCCGCCGCGCCGTGCGGGAGGTCGTCGTTGCCGAGGGCCAGGACGACTCGCCCCTCCTCGACGAAGTGATCGCCCTGGCTGCGGCCAAGGGGGTGCCGCTGCGGAGCGTCCCGGCCGCCGAACTGCGCGCGGCAGCGCGCACCGGGGCTCCCCAGGGGGTCATCGCCCGGGCGGCGCCGGTGGTGCCGGTCGGGCTCGACGAGCTCGTCGCGGCGAACCCCGGACACGTGCCGCCGCGCACGCCCGACGGCGCCGTGCCGTTCCTCGTCGTCGTCGCCGAGGTGACCGACCCCCAAAACCTCGGCGCCATCCTGCGCAGCGCCCTCGGCGCCGGGGTGACCGGGGTCGTCCTCGCCGCGCACCGGACGGCCCACCTGACGCCGGCGGCGGTGAAGGCGGCGGCGGGGGCGGTCGAGCACCTGCCGATCGCCCTCGTTGCCGGCAGCGGGCCGGCGCTCACCACCCTCGGCGAGCGCGGGGTGTGGACCGTCGCCCTCGACCCCGAGGGGGAGCAGTCGATCGGCGAGCTCGAGATCGCCACCGAGCCACTGGCGATCGTCGTCGGCGCCGAGGGGAGGGGGCTGGCGCCGCTCGTGAGGAGGCGCTGCGACGTCCGGCTCCGGATCCCGCTCTACGGTCCGGTCGGGTCCCTGAACGTCTCGGTCGCCACGGCGGTCGCCCTCTTCGCCCTGGCCGAGCGGCGGCACGGCGCGGCGGGCGGGGCGCCCTAGGGGCGATCGCACGGGCGCCTGCGCCCGGCCATCCGGAGGACCTCGCCGTAGGCTCACAGCGGTGCTCGAACGGTTCGACGACAACGCCCGGCGGGTCCTCGTGCTCGCCCAGGAAGAGGCGCGTCACCTGCGTCACGGCTTCATCGGGACCGAGCACCTCGTTTGTGGTCTCGTTCGCCAAGGTGGCACCGCGGCCGAGGTGCTGGGGAGCTTCGGCGTCTCGCTCGAGACCCTGCGGCGGCGGATCGCCGAGACGATCGGGCCCGCGCAGTCAGCACCGACCGCCTCGCCGTCCTTCACCCCCCGCTCGAAGAAGGTCCTCGAGCTGGCGGGCCGGGAGTCGACCCGACTCGGCGAGGGACCCGTCGGCCCGGAGCACATCCTGCTCGGATTGTTGAGGGAACGTGGCGGTGCAGGCGTGCAGGTGCTCGTCGGCCTCGGGGTCGACCCGGCCCGGGTCCGGCTCGAGCTCGTCCGGCTCCTGACGGAGGACGATGGCGCTGGGGTCACGGAGCAGTGGGAGGTGCGGGGCGAATCCGGAGGGCGGGCGCGGGTCACCGAGTCGCGGCTGCCCCTCTTTCTCGAGGTCCTCGGCCAGCTGGAGGAGAAGGTCGACGCGCTCGGTGCGCGGATTCAGCGGCTCGAGGACGAGCGAGGAAATACGAGCGACTGAGCCAGCAAAGCTGGCGGCGGACCATCCGGATCCCGCGATTCCCCGGGGGCGGGTGGCGATGGGGCGTCGGTGCGGCCGGCGCCGGAAGGTCCGGCCGCTAGCCGCGCTCCTCGATGGGCACGTAGTCGCGCCTCCGGCTGCCCGTGTAGAGCTGGCGGGGACGGGCGATGCGCTCGTCGGCGTCGAGCATCTCGGCCCAGTGGGCGACCCAGCCCGAGGTGCGGGCGAGGGCGAAGAGCACGGTGAACATCTCGGGCGGGAACCCCATTGCCTGGTAGATGAACCCCGAGTAGAAGTCGACGTTGGGGTAGAGCCGGCGGGACGTGAAGTACTCGTCGGCGAGGATGGCCTCCTCGAGTTTGAGGGCGACGTCGAGCAGCGGGTTCTTGCCGGCGACATCGAAGACGTCATAGGCGATCTTGCGGATGATCGTGGCCCGCGGGTCGTAGTGCTTGTAGACGCGGTGCCCGACGCCCTGGATCCGGCCGTGGCTCCCCTTCACGCTCTTTACGAAGGCGTCGACGTTGTCGACCGACCCGATCGAGGACAGCATCTTGATCACCTGCTCGTTGGCGCCCCCGTGCCGGGGGCCGTAGAGGGCGGCGCAGGCAGCCGAACAGGCCGAGTACGGGTCAGCGTGGGCGGAGCCGACGACGCGCAGCGCCGCCGTCGAGCAGTTTTGCTCGTGGTCGGCGTGCAGGATGAATAGGACGTCGATGGCGTGGGCGAGGACGGGGTTCACCTCGAAGTCCGGCCTGCCGGTGTCCCACATCATCGTCAGGAAGTTCTCGCCGAAGGGCAGGTTCTCGTCGGGCGGCACGAACTCCTCGCCGACCGAGAAGCGGTGTACGGCGGCGGCGAGAGTCGGCATCTTGGCGATCAGCCGCATCTCCTGGAGACGGCGGTTCTCCCGATCAGCGATGTCCTTGGATTCCGGGTAAAAAGTCGAGAGGGCCGCGACCGCGGCGACGAGCATTCCCATCGGGTGGGCACCCTTGTGGAACCCGGCGACGAACCGCTCCACGAACTTCTCCTCGATGAGGGCATGCCGGCCGATCTCGGCTTTCCAGGCTTGGAGCTGCTGGGCCGTCGGCAGCTCACCGTGGGTGAGCAGGTAGGCGACCTCGAGGTACGAGGACTTCTCGGCGAGCTGCTCGATCGGGTAGCCGCGATGCTCGAGGATCCCGGCGTCGCCGTCGACGAAGGTGATCGCGCTCTCGCACAGTGCCGTCGCCGAGAAGGCGGGGTCGTAGAACCAGATGCCGGGGAGCAGCTTGGAGAACTCCGAGGAGGCGATGCCCCCGTTGACGATCGGGATCTCGAGCGACTGACCGGTGCGGTTGTCGGTGATGGTGACACTCTCAGCCACTGCGGCGGCCTCCTCGAATCGACCACGCGAGTCCATTGCGATCCTAGGGGAAGAATCCAAATCGGCTGCCCGCGTGCCTGCCTACCCAGCGGCAATGGAACCGTCTCCGTCGGTGGACGGCGCCGCAGGCGCGCGGTCGAGGATCGTCGGAGACGGCCGCGTCGCTCCCCGGCGGGTGCCCAAGTCGGGGGCACCGGAAGGGCGAACCGGAGTCCGCGGGAATCCCCGTTCAGCTGTCCGGGGGCGCGCGGACCAGGACGGGGCGTTCGGGGTGGCTGTTGTCGATCACGAAGTCGGCCTTGTCCTCCGGGTGGCACGTCGCCCGGTAGAGCTGCTGTCCGGGGATGTACCGGGCGCGGTAGCGGGCGATGGCGGCGTCGACCGAGCCGAACCGGAGGGCGTCACGTGCCGCCGCCCGTCGCAGGACGGTCGGGAAGTCGACCGCCAAGAAGATGACGAGATTCCAGGCTCCAGCGAGTTCCGGCCTCTGCAGGAAGATCCCGTCGATGACGAGGATGGCGTCGTCGTCGACGTGCTCAGGGGGCGGATCGACCGGGGCGTTGGCGAACGAGTCGAAGACGCGCCTCGCACCGTTCGGGAGCCGCCCGGGCCGAGCGGGTCGAGGAGGTACCGGCGCAGCGCGTCGTAGTCGAACGAGTCGAGGTAGAAGCCTTCCGACGAGTCCTTTCCGCGCTGCAGCCGGCGTCGTCTCGGCAGGTGGAAGCCGTCGAGGGAGGCCCGCAGCGCCTCGCTGCCCCGTGCCCGCAGCGCGGACGCCAGCTCCTCGGCGAGCGTTGTCTTGCCGGCGGTGTCGACCCCATCGATCCCGATCATCAATGGCCGGTCGCGTGGCCGGCGGGAGAGGGCGAACCCGGCGAGGCGGGCGATGAGCCGCGCGCGGTCGAGTTGGCCCCCGGGCTCGGGAAGCGGATTGCGTCGTCGCGCACCGGGTAGTCGCTCGGTCCCGGCCATCGTGTTCAGTTGCCGAGCGAGAACCTGTAGACGTTGGTCTCCCGGCGGACGAAGCCGAGCTGTTCGTAGAGACGGTTGGCCTCCACCCTCGACGGGCGCGAGGTGAGGTCGACCGTCCGGCAGCCGGTCTCGACGGCAAGCCGGAGGGCGGCGCCGACGAGCTGCGAGGCGATCCCGCGCCCCCGGTGGGGGGGGTCGACGACGACGTCCTCGATCCAGGCCCGCCGGCCAGTCGGGACGGCGAAGGTCGCGAGCGACAGCGTGCCGACGATCTCGCCGTCGAGGCGCGCGACAAGCACCGTCGCCGGGCCCGCGGAGACGAGCTCCCGCAGGTCGGCGAGGTCGGGCGGGCGCGCCGAGGAGAGGTGCGCAACGAGACGCGCCATCGCCGCGGCGTCCTTCTCGGTCGGCTCGTCGAGCGCCTCGACGGTGACCAGGGTCTTGGGCATCCGGTCGAGCGTACCGAAGTGCGACGCCCGCCCGGCGTAGGGCGCGGCCGGCGCCCGGCAGGTTGGCCGTCGTCCCGGGAGGTGGCGGTGGCCAGCGTTCGGCGAGGAAGGCGAATCTGCGCCCGTTCCGCTCCATCTCGCGCCGTGGCGTCGCCGAGGCTATCCGCCTCTCCGGACGCCCTGCGGTCGAACGCCCGGTGATGGTGGTCGACTTCGCGGGTTGGAACGATGCCGCCGACGTCGCCGAGGAGGCCCGTGACCACCGGCGCCGGATGGACGAGCTCGGGCGCGAGGACGAGACCGTCGCCGCTTACGTGGCGCGGATCTCGAGGGCGGGCGAGGTGCTCGGGCCCGACCGGTCCGTCGAAGTCCTCACCGGCGCAATCGAGCGTTACCTGCGCGACGACCCCCCGCATAGGGACCTGCGCCCAACGCGGGAGGCGCGCGTGTAACGATTGCTCATGGCCGTGCGGGAGGACTGCCGCCACTACGTGATGCAGACGGTGCGCGGCTCCGAACGTACCGAGGTTTGCAAGCTCGGCGTCAACGACCAATTCCCCTTCGCCTGCCCGGACGGCTGCGTCTTTTTCGAGAAGCGCACGACGTCGTCGGCCGGCTGGAGTGTCTCGCGCGAGGGCCGGGAGACCCCGCCCAACCCCTAGTCTCCGCCGCCCGGGCGGTTTTCGAGCGCGGTCCGGCTGAGGTTGCCGGAGCGGAACCCCTCGAGGTCGAGCGTGACGTGCCGGTAGCCGGCGGCGCGGACCGCCGCGACGACGGCCCCGCGGATTGCGAGCGCCCGTTCCAGCTCGTCGAGTCCGAACTCGATGCGGGCCGTGTCGCCGTAGTGGCGGACGCGCAACACCCGGAAGCCGAGGGCTCGCAGGCCCGATTCCGCCGTTTCAACCCGTCGCAGCACCCCGACCGTGACGGGGGTGCCGTGCGGGACCCGTGAGGCGAGGCAGGCAGCCGCCGGCTTGTCCCAGGTGCGCAGGCCGAGCCGACGCGACAGGTCCCGGACGTCGCGCTTGGCGAGGCCCGCCTCGACGAGCGGGAAGACGGCGCCGCGCTCGCTCGCCGCCCGCTGTCCGGGGCGGTAGTCGGCGAGGTCGTCGAGGTTGACCCCGAGGGCGATCGTGGCGCCCTCGCGCGCCGCCGGCCCGGCGAGCACGTCCATCAACTCGCGCTTGCAGTGGTAGCAGCGGTCGAGGTCGTTGCGGGCGTAGGATTCGTCGGCGAGCTCGTTCGTTTCGACGACGAGGTGCCGCAACCCCCATTCGGCGGCGAGCGCCCCGCAGTCGGCGAGCTCGTCGGCGGCGAGCGAGGCCGAGGAGGAGGTGACGCACAGGACCCGCGCCGGACCGAGCGTCCGGTTGGCGACGTAGCCGAGGAGCGACGAGTCGGCGCCGCCGGAGAAGGCGACGACGACGCGCCCGAGCCCGTCGAGGACACGCTCGAGTCGGTCGAGGCCGGCGGCGGCGGTCACAGCTCGACCGGCGGGCTCAGCCCGCGCCCAGCGCTGCGAAGATCGCGGCGGGGGCCTTGACGAGGCCGGCAAAGAACGGGCCGAACTCCCCGTAGCGCGCCGATGCCTCGTCGTAGCGCATCGCGTAGACGCAGGACTTGATGTCGTCGAAGGTCGTGGCGAACAGCGTCACGCCCCATTCCCAGTCGTCGAGGCCGCTCGAGCCGGTGACGAGCTGGACGACCCGACCCCGGAACGTGCTCCCCACCTTGCCGTGGTTCATCATCATCCGGAGCCGCTCGTCGTAGGGGAGCCGGTACCAGTTGTCGTCACCGTCGCGGCGCCGGGACATCGGGTAGAAGCAGAAGGCGGGCATCCCCTCCGGCGGGAGCTTGGGGCGCAGTCGCGCCTGCTTTGACTCCTCCGGGACGCGCGCCGCGTACTCGGACACCTCGGTGAGCGAGACGTACGAGTATCGGGTGGGGCACCCGGCGTGCGACAGCTCGCTCTGGAGGCGGCGCAGGCGCTCGAACGACGGCCCGAGGGCGAGGACCCCGAGGTCGGCCTTGTGGCCGAGCACCTCGACGGTGACGACCTCGTAGCCGTCGGACCGGCAGCTGCCGAGCGCCGCCTCGGCGGCAACCCGGTCGGCGCCGGCGGCGTCACAGAACAGGTGGAGCGCAGCCCATCCGGGGAGACTCCCGGCGGTGGCCGCGGCGGGCGGGTCGTCGGCGGCGTCCGGCGGGGGACTCGTCACGCGGCGAGTCTACGGCGCGGCGCAAAAGGGCCCCTTCGCGCAAACGGCACGGCCGCCGGCCGGCGGTCGTGCCGTTCAGCACTCGGTGCGCTGTCTTAGTAGTCGTCCATCCCGGGCGCCGGGGCCGGCTGCTTCTCCTCCGGCTTGTCGACGACGACAGCCTCGGTCGTCAAGAAGAGCGCCGCGATCGAGGCGGCGTTCTGCAGGGCCGAGCGTGTCACCTTGGCGGCGTCGATGATGCCGGCCTTGAACATGTCCTCGTAGACGCCGGTCTCGGCGTTCAGTCCCTCGGAGGGGTTCTTCAGCCCGCGGACCTTCTCGATCACGACACCGCCCTCGAGGCCCGCGTTGACCGCTATCTGCTTCACGGGCTCCTCGACCGCCCGGGCGACGATCCGGGCACCGGTCGCCTCGTCGCCCTCGAGCTTCTCGGCGAGCTCAAGGATGGCGGGCTGGCAGCGCACGAGCGCCACCCCGCCACCGGGGACGACACCCTCCTCGATCGCAGCCTTCGTCGTCGAGACGGCGTCCTCGATCCGGTGCTTCTTCTCCTTCAGCTCGACCTCGGTTGCGGCGCCAACCTTGATGACGGCGACGCCGCCGGAGAGTTTGGCGAGCCGCTCCTGGAGCTTCTCCTTGTCGTAGTCGGAGTCGGTGTTCTCGATCTCCGTCTTGATCTGGCTGATCCGGCCCTTGATGTCGGCCTCGGAGCCGGCACCCTCGACGATCGTCGCCTCGTCCTTGGTGACGACCACCTTGCGCGCCTTGCCGAGCAGGTCGAGCGTGACGTTCTCGAGCTTCAGCCCGACGTCTTCCGAGATGACCTGGGCGGCGGTGAGGATCGCCATGTCCTGGAGCATCGCCTTGCGCCGCTCGCCGAAGCCCGGGGCCTTGACGGCGACGCTCTTGAATGTGCCGCGGATCTTGTTCACGACGAGTGTGGCGAGGGCCTCGCCCTCGACGTCCTCGGCGATGACGACCAACGGCTTGCCGGTCTGCATCACCTTCTCGAGAATCGGGAGCATGTCGCGCACGGCGGAGATCTTGGAGCCGCAGATGAGGATGTAGGCGTCCTCGAGCACGGCCTCCATCCGGTCGGAGTCCGTGACGAAGTACGGGGAGATGTAACCCTTGTCGAACCGCATCCCCTCGACGAGGTCCATCCCCATCCCGAAGGCCTGGGACTCCTCGACGGTGATCACGCCGTCCTTGCCGACCTTGTCGATCGCCTCGGCGATCATCGAGCCGATCTCGGGGTCGGCGGCGGAGATCCCCGCGACCTGGGCGATCTGGTCTTTCGAGTCGGTGTCCTTCGCCAGCTCCTTCAGATGAGCGACGGCCGTGTCCACGGCCCGCTCGATCCCGCGCTTTAGTGACATCGGGTTCGCCCCGGCGGCCACGTTGCGCAGGCCCTCGCGCACGAGCGCCCCGGCGAGCACCGTCGCCGTCGTCGTGCCGTCACCGGCGACGTCGTCGGTCTTCTTGGCGACCTCCTTGACGAGCTCGGCGCCGACCTTCTCGAAGGGATCCTCGAGCTCGATCTCCTTGGCGATCGAGACGCCGTCGTTCGTGATCGTCGGCGCACCCCACTTCTTCTCGAGGACGACGTTGCGGCCCTTCGGCCCGAGCGTGACCTTCACTGCGTCGACGAGCTGGTTCATTCCCCGTTCGAGCGCGCGCCGGGCGTGCTCATCGAACTCGATCAACTTCGACATCTCGGATGTCCTCCCTTGGCCGCTCGGGTCCTCCGAGCGTTAGCACTCTCATCAGTCGAGTGCTAATAGCAAACCACGCCAGCAGCCAGGACGCAACACGCCCAGGTGGGGGAGCCGCAGCTGGGTGTCAGCCGCCGGAGATCGCCGGGACGACCGAGAGGGTCTGGCCGTCCTCGACCGGGGTGTCGAGCCCGTCGAGGAACCGGACGTCCCGGTCGGCGAGGAAGATGTTGACGAAGCGGCGCAGCTGGCCTTCGGGGTCGACGATCCGCTCCCGCAACCCGGGGTGGAGGGCCTCGAGGTCGTCGAGCGCCTCGCGCACGGTCGTCGCCGCGACGTTGACCTCGCGCTTGCCGCCGGTGACGGGGCGGAGCTGGGCAGGGATGCGGACGACGACGCTCACTTGGGGTTCCTCCAGCTTTCTTCGAGCGCCGTGAAGGCGCCGAACGAGGGTTCGATGACCGCCGACGGGCCGAGCGTGTCGCCGAAGGCCTCGATCGTCTTCAGGCCCGTCCCGGTGATGCAGGCGACGACTCGCTCGTCGTGGCGGACGACCCCGGACTGGGCGAGTTTGGCCAGGCTGGCGATCGTCACCCCGCCGGCGGTCTCGGCGAAGATCCCCTCGGTCCGGGCAAGCAGCCGGATCGCCTCGATGATCTCGGCGTCGGTCGCCGTGGCGATCGACCCGGACGAGGCGCGCACCGCTCGCAGCGCCGCCTCACCGTCGGCCGGGCTCCCGATGGCGAGCGACTTGGCGATCGTGTCGGGGCGGACCGGGGTCGGTACCGCCTCGCCGGCCGCGAGCGCCGTGGCGACCGGGGCGCAGCCCGCCGCCTGGGCGCCGGAGATCCGAACCCGCCGGTCGCCGTCGGCGAGCCCCACCAGGGGGAGCTCGCCGAACCCCTTGTCGATCTTGGAGAGCAGGCTCCCCGAGGCGATCGGCACGACGATGTGGTCGGGGAGCTGCCAGCCGAGCTGCTCGGCCACCTCGTAGGCGAGCGTCTTGGAGCCCTCGGCGTAGTAGGCGCGCAAATTGACGTTGACGAAGGCCCAGTCGTCGCGCTCGTCGGCGATCTCGGCACAGAGCCGGTTGACCTCGTCGTAGTCGCCGCGAATGGCGACGAGGCGGGCCCCGAACACGGCGGTCATCGTGATCTTCGTGCGCTCAAGGTCGGCGGGCACGAAGACGTAGCACTCCATGCCGGCGTGGGCCGCGTGCGCCGCCACGGAGTTGGCGAGGTTGCCCGTCGAGGCGCACGCCGCCACCTTGAATCCGAGCTCGCGGGCCCGGGTCAGGGCAACCGACGTGACCCGGTCCTTGAACGAGCCGGTCGGGTTGCGGGTGTCGTCCTTTAGCCACAGTTCGCCGAGGCCGAGTTCGGCGGCGAGGCGGTCGGCCCTGATGAGCGGCGTGCAGCCGGCGCCGAGGTCGACGGCCCCGACCGGGTCGACGGGGAGGAGGTCGGCGTAGCGCCAGATGGACGGGGGGCCCGCGGCGATCCGGGCGCGGCTCACGCGGCGGGCGACGGCCTCGTAGTCGTAGACCACCTCGAGGGGGCCGAAGCACCACTCGCAGACGTAGAAGGCCCCGGGGGGAAAGAGCCGCCCACATTCACGGCAGCGCAGACCATCGGTCGGCGAGGTCAAGGCTTCCTCCTCATCGATCGGGCATTGGCACCTGGTGGCGAGCCGTATGGCTCGGAACTGGTTGCCGCGGCGTCTTCGGGCCCGTCCCTCAGCCGCTCTGGATGATGGGCCCCAGTCTGGTCGGCGTGCCCTGGCACGTCAAGACGGCCGTCGTTGCCTGCTAGGTCCCGTCAAGCGAAGATGTTCGGCGTGCCAGCCCCCGCCGAGGCGCGCGACCTCGTCATCGCCGCCACCCGGGCCCCGTTCTCGTTCGGCCTCGAGTCGGGCGGGGTGGTCGTCGGCCGTGCCGCCGGTGGGCTCGCGCCGAGCCTCGCCGCCGCCCTCGAGGGCCGGCACGCCCTGTGGGTCGCCGCCGCGGCGAGCGGACCCGAACAGGAGGTCGTGGCGCGCGGCCTGTCGATCCCGACGTCGGAGGGTCTCGAGGTCCGGCTCGTCCCGGTGCCCGACGAGGTCGCCTCCGCCCACCGGGCGATCGCCAACGGCACGCTGTGGTTGCTCCACCACGGCCTTTTCGACGCGGCGCGCCGGCCGACGATCGACCGCCGCTGGCACGAGGCGTGGAGGAGCTTCCGCGCCCACAACTTCCTGTTCGCCGACGAGATCGCCCGGATCGCTCCCGCGGCGGCGACGGTCATCGTCAACGACTACCAACTTTCGCTCGTCGGCGGTCGTCTCGCCGAGCTGCGCCCCGATCTCGCGACGGTCCATTTCACCCACACGCCGTTCTGCGGCCCGGAGGAGCTGCGGACCCTGCCGGTCGGCGTCGCGGCGGAGCTCGTCGCCTCGATCGCCTCGTGCGGAGCGGCCGGGTTCCACACGGACCGCTGGGCGGAACACTTCCGGCGCTGCGCGGCTGAGCACCTTGCCGAGGATCCCCGGGTCGTCGTCGCCCCGCTGGGAGTCGACGCCCGCCGGCTCGCCGCGGCCGCCACCGCCCCCCACGTCGAGGCGGCGCGTGCCAAGCTCGTGGCGGCCGCCGACGGCCGCCGCATCGTCTTGCGCAGCGACCGGCTCGAGCTGTCGAAGAACATCGTGCGCGGTTTCGCCGCCTTCGGGGAGCTGCTCGAGGCGGAGCCCGAGCGGCGTGACTCCGTCGTGTTCCTCGCCCACCTCTACCTGTCACGGGTGGAGCTCCCCGAGTACCGCGCCTACCGCAACGAGATCGAGCGCACCGCGGCGCGCCTAAACGAGCGCTTCGGGGCACCGGGCCGCCCTGTCGTCGTCCTCGAAATCTCCGACGACCACGACGCCTCGCTCGCCGCGCTGGGCTCGTACGACGTGCTGCTCGTGAACGCGTTGCGCGACGGGATGAACCTCGTCGCCAAGGAGGGTGCCGTGCTGAACCGGCGGGACGGCGTGCTCTGTCTCAGTCGGGAGGTCGGCGCCTTCGCCGAGCTCGGCGAGGCGGCGGTGGCCGTCGAGCCGTTCGACATCTCGGGGACCGCGGCAGCCCTCGGTCGGGCGCTCGACATGCCGGCCGCCGAGGCCCACACGCGGGCACGACGGCTGGCCGAACTCGCCGCTCTCCACCCGCCGTCCGAATGGCTCGATCGCGTGGCAGCCGAGGCGAGGTCCTCGTCCCGGGCCCGTCTCAGCGAGGGGGCCGCTTTTCCCCTCCGGTGAGCCGCCTTCCAGTGGCCCGGTCGGCGAGCTCGCCGAGAAAGCCGAGCGCGCCCCGTGGCCCGTCGACGACGACGTCGGCCATGGCGACGAGCTCCTCGGGCACCTCGGGGCTCGTCACCGCGACGCGCACCCCCTCAAAAGGGCGGGTATGGGCGAGCAAGTCGATCGCCGCGAATGCCGGGATGTCGCCGACGTCGTCACCGAGAACGCAGCCGGCCGAGCACGCCGAGAGCAGTGAAGCCACGACGGACCCCTTGTCGTTGGCGACCGGCAGGACGAGCTCGATCGCCCGCTTGCCCTGGCGGATGGCGAGGCCGTGGCGCTCGGCGAGATCGTGGGCGAGCGCCACTGACGCCGGTGCGGCTTCCGGCGCCTGGCGCCAGTGGAGCGTCAGGGCGAGCCCCTTCTCCTCGACGAGGGCGCCCCGGGGTACGCGGGCGTGAGCCTCGGCGGTCGCCGCGGCGACCACACCCGCGTAGTCGTCAACGAGTGGGTCGTAGTCGACCGTGCCGTCAGACCCGAGGTGCTCGAGCCCGTAGTGCCCGTACACCCCCAGGTGGGCGAGTTCCGGCCCGATGCCGAGGTGCGCCACGAGGAAGGAGACCGGCCGGCCGGACACGACGGCAACGGTTCCGTAGCAGGCGATCAGTCGGGAGAGGACCCCCACGGCTCCGGGGAGCGGGGGCGCCTCGTTGGGGTTCGGGACGATCTCGGCGAGGGTCCCGTCGTAGTCGACGATCACTCCGGTCGTCGTGGGCTGCGCCGCGAGAAGCGCCAGTGCCCGTTCGACGGCCGGGTTCAGTGCGGTCGACGTTGACGGGGGGCTTCGGCGAAGAACGCGGCGCGCCGGCGCTCGGCGCGGCGGCGCCTCGTCCGGTGGACGACGAGCGGGTCGTAGGCGACGGCGTCATTGGAGTCGGCGAGCGTCGAGACGATCGCGTAGTACCGCGCCGGGGAGATGCCGAGCCGGGCACGGATCGCGTCCCGCTTGCTCGATTGAGCGGTCGTCATCCACCATTCGCGCTCGAAATCAAGCACCGCGCGCTCGAGTGGTGTCAGCGACATGGCGTCTTCTCCACAGCTCGACAATGCCGTGACGAGGACCGCGAAGCAAGCATCCTCCCGGAACCGGCCTCGCAGGCGGCTTGTGTGCCCGGTCGAACGAGACGAGCCCGCGCGTCCGCACGGCGTGCGGGGCTCTTTCGGGACCGGCACGATGGCGCCGGTCATACCGGATCCGCCGATGATCCCCGCCTCAGGTGCGGACGAAGTGGTACAGGGCGAAGGCCTTCAGACGCCCGACCGCGCTGGCCGACCGTTCCCCCACGAGCTCGAAATCCCCCCCCGAATCGGCGGCGCAGCTCGGCTGCGCCGACGCCGTGCGCACCGAGCAGCCGCCAGGTGACGGGTGGGTCGCCGACCCCGGCGAGCCAGAAGGCGGCGCCCTGACGGGTGACGGCAGCGACACCGGCGGCATAGGCGTCGCGCAGGCGGTCGGGGACGGCGTGGTAGCAGCCGATGTCGAGGACGAGGTCGAAGGAGCCCGTGACGCCGGAATCGGCAAGGCGCGCGACGTCGCCCGTGACGAATCGCGCTCGCGACCCTTCGGCTCGGGCCCGCGCCGTGGCCCTCTCGATCGCGGCGGGGGCGACGTCCAGTCCCACGCCCTCGAGAACCTGGAAGCGGACGGACCGTTGACCCAGACTCAGCTCGGCGAGCGGTTGTCGCTCACCTCGGGGCGATCACGATGCCCGTCGACCGGCTCGAGGCGGCGGGGTGGGTGCGCCGGACCCCCCACCCCCGAGACCGCCGCTCCACGCTCGTCGAGCTGTCAGGACAGGTGCCCGAGCGCACGCCTCCTGGGCTCGCGGCCTATCACGCCCGGGTGAGGTCGATCGCGGCCAAGGTCCGGACCGAGCACCGGGAGGCGATCGGCGATTTCCTGCAAGCGGCCGCCGGGTTGGTGTCGGCCGCCGCCAGGGACCTGCGCGACTACGACCCTCCGGGCCGCCCCGGTCCCGCCCGCGCGGCGCCGTCAGGTCGCAAGTAGTTTGCGCACGACGTAGGGGAGGATCCCGCCGTGGCGGTAGTACTCCTCCTCGGTCGGCGTGTCGATCCGGAGGACCGCCTCGAAGGTCTTGTCGTCCGCCCTCACCGTGACGTGCTTGCGGATGAGACCGCCGGGCGGCGATCCCTCGAGCCCTGACACGTCGAAGACCTCGGTCCCGGTTAGCCTGAAGGTCGCGGCGCTCTCACCGGGGAGGAACTCGAGGGGCGCGACACCCATTCCGACCAGGTTCGAGCGGTGGATGCGCTCGAAGCTCTCGACGAGGACGGCGCGCACACCGAGGAGGGCGACCCCCTTGGCTGCCCAGTCCCGGGATGATCCCGATCCGTACTCCTTGCCCGCCAGGATGACGAGCGGCACGCCCTCGGCGCGGTAGGCCTCGGCGACGTCGTAGATGGTGCCGGGCGCGGCGTCGGGGAGGTGGACCGTGACGCCGCCTTCCGCCCCACCCGCCAGGGCGTTGCGGATCCGCGGGTTGGCGAGGGTGCCCCGGACCATGACCTCGTGGTTGCCCCTTCTCGTCCCGTAGGAGTTGAACTCGGCGGGCGGGACTCCGTTGGCGACGAGCCACTGGCCGGCCGGGCTGGTCGGCAGGATCGAACCGGCCGGTGAGATGTGGTCGGTCGTCACGGAGTCGCCGACGACGGCGAGCACTCGGGCGCCGGTGATGTTGGTGACCGGCCCGGGCTCCAAGGCCATGCCCCGGACGAAGGGCGGCTCGCGGATGTAGGTCGAGGTGTCGTTCCAGGCGAAGAGCCGGCCCGGCGCGGCCTCGAGCGACCGCCAGTTCTCGTCGCCGGCGAAGACGTCGGCGTAGTCCCTCGTGAACATCTTCGACTCGAGGGCGTCCTCGATGACGGCCGTGACCTCGGCATCCGTCGGCCACAAGTCGCGCAGGCGCACCGGGTTCCCGTCCGGGGTTTCGCCGAGAGGGTCGCGGTAGAGATCGACGTCCATCGTGCCGGCCAGCGCGTAGGCGACGACGAGCGGCGGTGACGCCAGGTAGTTCATCCGCACCTCGGGGTGGATGCGTCCCTCGAAGTTCCTGTTGCCCGAGAGCACCGAGACACAGGAGAGGCCACCGGCCGAGATGGCGGCGGAGACCTCGGCCGCGAGCGGTCCCGAGTTGCCGATGCAGGTCGTGCAGCCGAAGCCGACGACGCCGAAGCCGAGCTTCTCGAGATACGGCGTTAGCCCCGCGCGGTCGAGGTAGTCGGCGACGACGCGCGAGCCCGGCGCGAGCGACGTTTTCACCCACGGCTTGGTAGTGAGCCCCCGCTCGACTGCGCGCCTGGCGAGCAGCCCGGCGGCGACCATGACCTGGGGGTTCGACGTGTTCGTGCAGCTCGTGATGGCGGCGATGACGACGTAGCCGTCGCCGAGCTCGGCCGTCTGGCCGTCGGCGAGCGTGACGGGTACGCGGCGATCCCCGGGCGCGTCCCGCGGGGCGGCTGGTCTCGAGGAGGTGAGCGCACGGTGGAAGGAGTCCTGGGCCTGGTCGAGTGGCACGCGATCCTGGGGGCGCGACGGCCCGGCGAGGCTCGGTACCACGGTGCCGAGGTCGAGGGCGAGCGTCTCGGAGTAGATGGGCTCGTGCGCAGGGTCGTGCCAGAGGCCTTGCTCCTTGGCGTACGTCTCGACTAGGTGCACGAGGCGTTCGGGGCGGCCGGTGAAGCGCAGGTAGCGGAGCGTCTCGGCGTCGATCGGGAAGATCGTCACCGTCGATCCGTACTCGGGCGACATGTTGCCGATCGTCGCCCGGTTCTCGAGGGGCACGTTGGCTAGTCCGCGCCCGAAGCACTCGACGAACTTGCCGACGACGCCGCGGGCGCGCAGCAGTTCGGCGATCGTGAGGACGAGGTCGGTCGCCGTCGTCCCTTCAGCGAGGGCGCCCTCGAGGCGGAGCCCGACGACCTGGGGGATGAGCATCGAGATCGGCTGGCCGAGCATCGCCGCCTCCGCCTCGATCCCGCCGACGCCCCAGCCGACGACGCCGAGGCCGTTCACCATCGTCGTGTGGGAGTCGGTCCCGACGAGCGTGTCGGGGTAAGCGGCGCCGGAGGCGTCGGCGAAGACGACCTGGCTCAGGAGTTCGAGGTTCACCTGATGGCAGATTCCGGTGTCGGGCGGCACGACACGCAGATCCGAGAACGCCTGCTGGCCCCACCGCAGGAAGCGGTAGCGCTCGGCGTTGCGGGCGAACTCGAGCCGCGCGTTCAGCGCCGGGGCGTCCGGTCGCCGGGCCACGTCGACGATGAGCGAGTGGTCGATGACGAGGTCGACAGGGATCCGGGGGTTGACGGATCCGGGGTCGCCGCCGAGCGAGCCGACGGCGTCGCGCAGCGCGGCGAGGTCGACGACGCAGGGCACGCCGGTGAAGTCCTGGAGCAGGACGCGAGCCGGCGAGAAGGCGATCTCGCGGGCCGTTGGCGTGCCACCGGCCGCCGAGGCGACGGCGGCGATGTCGTCGGCCGTGACGAGCCGGCCGTCCTCGTGCCGCAGCAGGTTCTCGAGGAGGACCCTCAGCGAGTACGGGAGCCGCTCCGCGCCGAGATCGCCTGGCAGGGCGTCGAGCCGTTCGATCCTGTAGTCGGTGTCGCCGACGGTGATGCCTCCGTTGGTGCCGAACGAGTTCAGCCCCATCATCGTCGTCCTTCCCTCCGTTCCCGGCCTGACGCTACCGGGGAGGGGCCGTTCCGGGAACCTCCGGATCGTCCGTGACGCGGGCGGCCTGCGGATGAACGCGGTCGCGCAGCCGGCGCAGAAGCGAGATGAGGGTCTCCGTGTCGACGCCGTCGAGGGTCCCGGCGGTGAGCGTCTCGACTTCGCGCTCGTGATGGCGGAGGACTTCGGCGGTGCGCGCCTGCCCGGTGGGGGTGAGGGCGGTGAACAATCCGCGCCGGTCGCCGTCACATGCTTCCCGGCAGACGAGGCCCGCCTCGGCGAGGCGGTCGACGACACGGGTGAGACCGCCGGGCGTGAGACCGGTCTGCGCGGCGAGGTCGGTCATCCGCAGCCGGGCCCCGGGGGTGCGCGCCAGGCGCACGAGCACCTCGAATGCCAGCCCACCAAGTCCCAGCTCGGACTCGACCCCGGGGACGAGAGCGCGGCGCAGGCCGTCGGCCGTCTCGAAGACGAGTCCGACAAGTGTCATCCACGGGGCCTCCTGTGGTTCACCCGAGCTGCACACGGTGCTGTGCTGCTCGTTCACGATCCCCGTTCCGCTGGTCCGCGTGTCCTGCAGGTCGGCCACGGCAGGAGTGTAGCGGAATATTCGGGCAGTGATTGCGTTGACAATAGTTGTGGATACAATAAGTGACAGGGCAAGGACCCAGATCGCCGACGCAGTTTCAACAGGAGGACAAGCACGATGACTACAGCAACAGCAACAGCAACGGCAGAGCTGACGAGAGTGGTCGGAGGTGAGACCGTTCCGGCCCCGGGCACCTACGTGCTCGACAAGACCCACACCGTGGTCGCCTTCGTCGCCCGCCACCTGATGGTGACCAAGGTGCGCGGCACATTCGGTGAGTTCGAGGGGACCGTGGTCGTCGCCGAGGATCCGACCGAGTCGAGCGTCCGGGCGACCATCCGGACCGACAGCGTGACGACCGGCGAGTCCCAGCGCGACGCCCACCTGCGCTCAGGCGACTTCTTCGAGCAGGAGAAGTACCCCACGATGACCTTCTCCAGCACGGCCGTGCGGCCGGTAGGGGACGGGAAATGGCGGATTCAGGGCGACCTGACGATCAAGGACGTGACGAAAGCCGTGGTGCTCGACCTCGAGTTCAACGGCGCCGCCTCGGACCCATGGGGCGGCGTACGGCTGGGATTTTCCGCCGCGACCGAGATCGACCGCAACGAGTTCGGCGTGTCCTGGAACACGCCGCTCGACGGCGGTGGCGTTCTCATCGGCAACCGGGTGAAGATCGAGATAGAGGCGGAAGCGATTCTCGCAGGCTGATCCCCCCTCGGCCTGCGCGTCGGCGCCGGGATCGCATCGCGACCCGGCGCCGTTTCGCGTCGGGCGGCGGCGTTGCGGAGTCGGGAAACGCCTGGTCGTCTGGTCGCTAGTCGCCCCATTAGGCGTGGGGACTCGGCGAACCGATGTTGCCAGTCGCCGCCTGGCGACTGCGCTGTTGGCTACGGTGCTGGCATGGGAGATCCGACCGTCGTCGGGTGCCGAGCCCGGCTGCTACAGCGCCGTCTTCCGGGAGTTGTGGCTAAGGGCTTTGTCGAGGCTGTGGCGGCCGAGAGCCCGCGTGATCCCGACGGCCCCCTCACGGAAGTCCCGGTCGCACCGGCGTCGTGTCTCTTGCACCGCATCTCCTTGCGCGATGCCTCGACGGAAAGGGGGGATACCCGCCCTCAGCACGTGGTGGCGCGATCGTTGGTGGGTGGAGCGCTGCTCGAATGTTCAGGTGGCGATGGCGCGCGGCGACGACGCGAGGGCGGTTCTCGAAGATGTTTCGGTCGTGCTCTCCGGGCGGAGGGTGCTGGGCCCGCTATCGATGAGGATCGCCCGCGGCGAACACTGGGCACTCCTCGGTCCGAATGGGGCAGGCAAGACGACGCTGCTCTCGCTACTAGGCGCCGAGCGTCATCCCAGCTCAGGACATGTCGAGGTCTTGGGCGAGCGCCTGGGCGGTGTCGACCTGCGCCAGCTGCGTCGGCGAATCGGCGTCGTCGGACAGCGCGTCGCCGACCGGTTGCCTCCCACCGCGACCGCCTGGGAGGTCGTTCTCACCGGCCGTGATGGGCTTCTCGCGCCGTGGTGGGGTCGGTTCGATGAGGCGGCGCTGGCCGAGGCCCGGGAGATGCTCGACCGAGTCGGCTGCGGTCAGCTGGCCGACCAGCCCTTCGGCCGCTGCTCACAGGGTGAGTGCCAGCGCGTCCTGGTGGCGAGGTCGCTCTTCGGGAGGCACGAGCTGCTGCTTCTCGATGAGCCGGCGCTGGGAGTCGACCTTCCGGGCAGGGAGGCGCTGATCGGGGTGCTCGACGAGCTGGCGGGGCCCGACGGCCCGACGACGGTCCACGTCGCCCACACCCTCGAGGAGCTCCCCGGGATGACGTCGCACGCGATGCTCATCGCCCGCGGCCGCGTCGTGGCTGCGGGCCCGGCGGCCGAAGTTCTCGTGGCCGAGGCGTTGAGCGAGTGCTTTTCGGCGGCGTTCGTCGTCCAGCGATCCGGCAGGCGCTACAGCGCGCGGGCGGCGGGCTCCTGGTAGTCGCAGCTCAGGTGATCCATCCCGCCGGGGGCGCCAGCCCTCGCCGAGCGTCGAGATCAACTTGCCGAACCCGGCGACCGCGCCGAGGCAGATGCGGAACCGCCCGCGGCGACGACCACCGCCGCGAGGGCGTCGGACGCCCGGTTCTCCGTACCGGGCACGTCGGCGTCGTCGACGAGATCGACTGGCGTGGACGTCGTCTCCCGGACGCGGTGGGACCGGTCGTGGCCTCCACCCCGATGGCACCCGGGCGAGGCTCCCAAGGCGCCCGGTAAACTGCCGCCGCTACGAAACGGGCGCGGGACGGCATGAAGACATTCGAGCATCACCTCGTGCGCGTGCTCGTCGTCCTGGCGGCGATCACGGCCATCGGCTTCGCCCTTCTGCCTTTCCGCGGGCACGTCGACCGCGAGACGATCGGCCTCGTCCTCGTCATCCCCGTGTTCGTCGCGGTCGCCGCGGGGGGTTACTTCTCCGGCCTGGTCGCCGTGGTGGCGTCCTTCCTGGTCTATGACGTCCTCTTCGTCCCGCCGTACGGGTCGTTGGCGATCGGCCCCGGCCAGAACTGGGTGCCGCTCGGTGTCTACACCGCCGTCATGGTGGTGGCCGCCCGCGTCCTCGCCAGTCTGCGGCAAGCTCGCGCCGAGGCGAGGAGGCACGAGGCGGAGGCGCGGCGTCTGTTCGAGCTGTCCGAGGCGCTGACGGGCGACCAGCCCCTCCCGACCCTGCTGGCGGGCATCGTCGACTCGGTGCACGAGGCGTTCGGAGTGGCGAGCGCGTCGCTGTGCCTACCGGAAGGTGACGACTTCGTCGTCGCCGCCCAGGCCGGGGAACCGCTGTCCAGGGACGAGCTGCGCGCCGTCTTCCCGACGGCGGGGGAGCCGCGCAGCCTCCTTGGCGTGCCGACCCGTGCGGGCCGCCTCTTCAGTATCCCGCTCGCAGCCGCCGGGCGTCCGATCGGAGTGCTCGCGCTCTCCGGGCGGACGATCCCGTCGGACGACCTCGCATCGTTGCGCACCTTCGCCAACCAGGCGGCGCTGGCGGTCGAGCGGGCGCGCCTGCGCGAGCAGACCGTGCAGACGGAGCTGCTCCGCCAGGTCGACAGCTGGCGTTCGGCGCTTCTCGGAGCCGTCTCGCACGATCTCAGGACCCCGCTCGCCTCCGTGAAGGCCGCCGTCTCCGACCTGCGTCGCGACGACCTCCATCTGTCGAAGGAGGATGCCGACGAGCTGCTCTCGCTGATCGAGTCCCAGTCCGACCGGCTGGCGCGACTCGTGACCAACCTGCTCGACATGTCGCGGATCGAGTTCGGCGAGCTGGAGCTGCGCCCCGAGAGGGCGACGCTGGAGGGCCTACTCGCCGACGCCCTGGCGTCGTTCGGCGCCGATCCGTGGATCGAACGGGTCGTCTCCACGTTCCCGAGTGACCTCCCAGCGGTTGACGTGGACCGGATTCTCGTCTGTCAGATCCTCGCCAATCTCCTCGAGAACGCGGCGCGCTACGCGCCGGAGGGGACGCCGATTACCGTCGGCGGCCGCCTAGCAGGTGACGTGGTGGAGGTTTCGGTCGCGGACTGCGGCCCGGGGGTGCCCGAGGCCGACCGGGACCGGATCTTCAAGATGTTCAACCGGGTCTCTGGTGGCGGCCGGGCGGGTCTCGGCCTCGCCATCGTCCAGGCCTTCGTCGAGGCACACGCGCAGACGGTACGGGTGGAGCGTGCCCCGTCCGGCGGGGCTCGCTTCATCTTCACGCTGCCGGCGTCGACGATCGCAGTCGAGGTCGCCTGAGTGTCCCGCGTGCTCGTCGTCGATGACGACTCCTCTTTGCGCAAGGCGCTGCGGATCGGACTCGCGGCCCGGGGCTACGAGGTGCTGCTGGCGAGGACGGGGGAGGAGGGCATCGACCAAGTAGCGCTCGGCGCGCCCGACGTCGTCGTCCTCGACCTCGGCCTCACCGACATGGACGGTCTCGAGGTCTGCCAGCGGGTCCGGTCGTGGTCGGGGGTCCCGATCGTCGTGCTGAGCGCGGCGGGATCGGAGGCGCGCAAGGTCGCCGCGCTCGACGCGGGGGCCGACGACTACGTCACGAAGCCGTTCTCGATGGCCGAGCTCGAGGCCCGCCTGCGCACGGCGATGCGCCACGTCGCGGCGAGCTCGCCGGAACCGACCGAGATCTGCGTCGGCCCCGTCTCGCTCGACCTCGTCCACCTGGGCGCCCGGGTCGACGGGCGGCCGCTTCAGCTCACGCCGCACGAGTTCCAGTTCCTCAGCTTCCTCGCCCGCAACGCCGGCAAGGTGTGCACTCACCAGATGATCCTGCAGGCCGTCTGGGGACCCGGTTACGGCGAGGAGACGAGGTACGTCCGTGTCTACGCCCACCGGCTGCGGCGCAAACTCGGCGACGTGGACGGCCGCATGCTGCGCAACCATCCCGGCATCGGCTACGAGCTCGTCACCGAGTGAGCCGGCCCGGGCGAGGCCCCGGGCTCAGTGTCGGCGGGCGATCGCCTGGTGCAGCGCCTCGTTGAGGCTCAGCAGGTTGATGTAGGAGTTGCCGAGGAAGCCGAACTGCGGGCCGACGACCTGTGAGGCGATGAGTCGCCTCACCGTGCCGAGGCTCAACCCGTTCGCCTTCGCGACGGCGGAAGCCTGGGCATAGGCGTCGTCTGGGCTGATGTCAGGGTCGACTCCGCTCCCGGATCCGGTGACGAGATCGGCGGTCGGGGTGATGCCCTCGCTATGCAGCAGGTGGATCCGTGCCTCGAGGATCTTGACGAAGGCCTTCGAACGTGGCCCCCAATTCGCTGAGCCGGTCGTCATCGTGCTGTCGGTGTCAGCGGGGTCGTCGCGACCCTGGAACCACTTCGGCCCCGTCCACGTCTGGCCGACGAGGGTCGAGCCGTTCGCCGTCAGGGAGCCGCCCGCCTGATGGCTGAAGAAGGTATTGCCGATGGCGGTCTCGACGACGGGATAGGCGAGCCCGAGCAGCACGAAGAAGATGACCGAGACGACGACCGCGCGGCGGATCTGCAGCAGCATCAGTAACCCCCTGTCGCCGTGAGGATGAGGTCGATCAGCTTGATCCCGAGGAACGGCAGGATCACGCCTCCGACGCCGAAGATCCAGACGTTGCGTCTGAGGATCGCGGACGCGCTCATCGGGCGGAACCGCACGCCACGCAGCGCGAGTGGGATCAGGGCGATGATGATGAGCGCGTTGAAGATCACGGCCGACAGCACGGCGCTGCTCGCGTTGTGCAGGTGCATGATGTTGAGCCGGTTGAGCGCGGGATAGGCCGCGACGAACAACGCCGGGATGATGGCGAAGTACTTGGCAACGTCGTTGGCGATCGAGAAGGTCGTGAGGGCGCCCCTCGTGATGAGGAGCTGCTTGCCAATCTCGACGATGTCGATGAGCTTGGTCGGGTTGGAGTCGAGGTCGACCATGTTCCCGGCTTCCTTGGCGGCCGAGGTCCCGGTGTTCATCGCCACGCCGACGTCGGCCTGGGCGAGGGCGGGCGCGTCGTTCGTCCCGTCGCCGGTCATCGCGACGAGCTTGCCGTCCTCCTGCTCAGCTCGGATGAGGGCCATCTTGCGCTCCGGGGTCGCCTCGGCGAGGTAGTCGTCGACGCCGGCCTCGGCGGCGATCGCCGCGGCGGTGAGCGGGTTGTCACCGGTGATCATCACGGTGCGGATGCCCATCGCCCGCATGGCGGCAAAGCGTTCCTGGATGCCCTCCTTCACGATGTCCTTCAGCTCGATCACACCGACGATGGCAAGCCCGTCGGCGACGACGAGGGGCGTCGAGCCGGCACGCGCCACCCGCTCGACGATGCCGTCGAGCTCCGGCGGAACCGGCCCACCCTTCTCGGCGACCCACTGGCGAACCGAGTCGGCGGCGCCCTTGCGGATCTGGCGGTCGCCGACGTCGAGGCCCGACATGCGGGTGAGGGCGGAGAACGGGATGAACTCGTGCTGGCCGAGTTCCTGCTCGCGGATGTTGAAGCGCTCCTTGGCGAGCACGACGATGGAGCGCCCCTCGGGTGTCTCGTCGGCGAGCGACGCCAACTGCGCCGCTTCAGCGACGTCTCTCTCGCTGTGTCCCCCGACCGGCGTGAACGAGGACGCCATCCTGTTGCCGAGGGTGATCGTGCCTGTCTTGTCGAGCAACAGTGTCTGGACGTCGCCGGCGGCCTCGACCGACCGCCCGCTCATCGCGAGGACGTTGCGCTGCACGAGCCGGTCCATACCCGCGATGCCGATCGCGGACAGCAGCGCCCCGATCGTCGTCGGGATGAGACAGACGAGCAGCGCGATAAGGATGACGACCGAGACGGAGGCGTGGGCGAAGTGACCGAAGGGCTGGAGCACAACGACGACGGGCAGGAAGATGAGCGTGAGGGCAGCGAGGAGGATGGTGAGCGCGATCTCATTCGGCGTCTTCTGACGGCTCGCGCCCTCGACGAGGCTGATCATCCGGTCGAGGAACGTGTGCCCGCGCTCGGTCGTGATCCGCACGAGGATGCGGTCGGAGAGCACCTTGGTCCCACCAGTGACCGCCGATCGGTCACCGCCCGACTCGCGGATCACCGGGGCCGACTCGCCGGTGATCGCCGACTCGTCGACCGAGGCGACTCCTTCGATGATCTCGCCGTCGGACGGGATGATGTCGCCGGCCTCGCAAACGACGACGTTGCCCTTCATGAGGTCGCCAGCGGCGACACGCGTCTCCGTGCCGTCGGCACCCAAGAGACGGGCTTCGGTCTCGGCGCGCATCTTGCGCAGCGTGTCCGCCTGGGCCTTGCCGCGGCCTTCGGCCACGGCCTCGGCGAAGTTGGCGAACAGGACCGTCAGAAACAGCCAGACCGTCACCGACCACGTGAAGATCCCCGGGTGGGCGATCGACTCGACAAGCGTGACGATCGCGCCGATCAGAACGACGAACATGACAGGGTTGCGGATCTCGTCCCGAGGGTCGAGCTTCCGCACCGCGTCGATCGTGGCCCGGCCGAGGATCTCGCGGTCGAACAGTCCCCGTTTCTCGGCGACACCGTGGGCCGCCGGCCTGGGGGCTGGCGCGGTCATCGTTTCGGGGGGCATCAGAAGAACCTCCTGCTGAGGAGCTGCTCGACGACGGGGCCGAGCGAGACGGCCGGGAAGAAGGTGAGCGCGCCGACGATGAGGATCACGCCGAGCAGCAGGCCGGTGAACATCGGGGTGTCCGTCTTGAATGTGCCGACGGAGGTGGGCACGGCCTGTTTGGCGGCGAGCACGCCCGCTAGGGCGAGCGTCGGAATCATGATCGCGAATCGGCCGAGCAGCATCACGATCCCCCCCGCAACGTTGTAGAAGGGTGTGTTGCCGTTCAGGCTGGCGAAGGCCGAGCCGTTGTTGTTCGCCATCGAGGTGAAGGCGTAGAGGATCTCGGTGAATGCGTGCGGACCGTAGTTGATGGTCGGTCCGATACGTCCGGCGTGGACCGCCACCGCGATGCCGGTGAAGATGAGCACGACGATCGGCATGATCAGCACGCCCAGTGCGGCGAGTTTCACCTCTTTGGACTGGATCTTCTTGCCGAGGAACTCGGGCGTCCGGCCGACCATGAGACCGCCGATGAAGACGGTGATGATGGCGAAGAGCAGGATTGTGTAGAGGCCGCTCCCCGTGCCCCCGGGGCTGATCTCGCCGAGCATCATGCCCGTGAGCACGGCGAAACCCCCGATCGGCGTGAGCGAGTCATTCGCCGAGTCGACGCTGCCGGTCGAGGTCTGCGTGGAGGCGATGTTGTAGAAGATCGAGTCGGAGACGCCGAACCGGACCTCCTTGCCCTCGACGTTGCCGCCCGGCTGGTAGGTGAGGCCGGCGCGGGCGACCGCCGGGTTCGTGCCGTGCTCGGCGATCTCACCCATCGCCACCCACGCTCCGAAGAGGATGACCATCGCGGCGACGACGGCAACTCCCTGTCGGAAGTTGCCGACCATCTTGCCGAACGTGTAGGTGAGGGCGAAGGGAATCGCGAGCAGCAGCACGATCGAAAGGAAGTTCGTGAACGCCGTCGGGTTCTCGAAGGGGGTGGCGCCGTTGCCGTTGTAGGTCCCTCCGCCGTTGGTCCCGAGTTCCTTGATGGCCTCCTGCGAGGCAAACGGTCCGCGGGGGATGGTCTGCGTGAACACCCGGGTTCTCGTCACGTGGTTCAGCGTGTCGTGGATCGTCACCGGCCCGCCGAGCGTCTGGATCGCGCCCTGGCTGATGAAGATGACCGCGGCGACGAGCGCGATCGGCAGGAGCACGTAGAGGACGCCGCGGATCAGGTCGACCCAGAAGTTGCCGATCGTTACCGAGCCACGTCGGGCGAAGCCACGGACGAGTGCGATGGCGACCGCGACGCCGACCGATGCCGACACGAAGTTCTGGACGGCGAGGGCGCCCATCTGGGACAGGTACGACATCGTCGACTCGCCCGAGTAGTTCTGCCAGTTCGTGTTGGTGAGGAACGAGACCGCTGTGTTCCAGGACAGAGCGGGCCCGACCGCGCCGAGATGCTGCGGGTTGAGCGGCAACGAGCCCTGCAGGCGGAGCATCCCGTAGACGACGAGGATCGCGACCGACGAGTAGACGATGAGCGACATGGAGTACCGCTGCCAGCTCTGCTCGACCTCGGGGTCGACGCCGACCAGCCGGTAGATTGGTCCCTCGATGAAGGAGAGGTAGCGGACGCGCCCCTCGTAGACCGCGGCCAGGTAGGAGCCGAGGAAGCGCCAGATCAGGATCATGACGACGGCGAAGACGATGAGCGTCCACGTCAGGTCCATCAGAAGCGCTCCGCCCGGAACATCGCGTAACCGAGGTAGATGAAGACGGCAATCGAAAGCGCGAGCAGGGCGTCCTGTACGGCGTTCATACGTGTTCGAGCGCCCGGACCAGCCCGAGCATGACAGCCGCGAAGATGAACACGCTCAGCACCGCGAGGAAGTCGGCCATGAGAGCCACTTTGCAGGCGGCCGTATCAAGAAAGCGTCAACAGTCGCCGTCGAGGCGTAAATAACGAGTCAACGGGCGAGGCGGGGCGCGTCACCGGCGCGCACGGCGGTGTGGCTTCTCGTTGTGAGCCGGGTCCTTTCGTATGCTGAGGCGATGCAGCGGCGCGCCATCCACGGGGAATCGCCCGCCCGAAGGCCCGTCAGCCGGTCGTCGTGCCGGGGCCGCCACAGGCGCGTGCCGTGGCTGCCCGTGGCGTGCGCTGCCGGGTTCGGGCTGGTGGTGTCGGCGTGCGCGGCATCGGGAGGGGGCGCTGGCTACGGCCGGGGGCCGACCTCGCTGCCGGGCGCCTCGACCCTGTGTCCGACGCTCGCCGAGGTCGACTACTACGTCCCGGTCCCCGCCTCGGCTGCCTCGGGGATCGTGAAGAAGTCGACGACCGCTGGGGTCCGGTCGACGGTCCGTTGCGTGTACGGGAACCCGGGACGGAAGCCGAGACACTCGGCGTCGGTCGAGTTCGTGCTCCGTCCGAGCGCGGCCCAGACCCGGCCCGCCGGCGTGGCGATCTCCAAGTTCAGGGATCTCGGCATCTGGATGATCAGCTACCACCGGCGGGAGCTCGTCACGGTCGTCGTCCACCAGGGGCGCGTCGATGTCATCGTCACGTCGGCGGTGCCGCGTCCTGTGCTGATGGGATTCGCCGAGGAGGAGCTGGCGAGGGTCCCGGAAGCGGACCGGGTGTGACGGCGTGGACCCGGAGCGACACGCGATGATGGCCCTCGTTGTTGTGCCCTCGGCGGGATTCGAACCCACGCGCCCGGCTCCGGAGGCCGGTGCTCTATCCCCTGAGCTACGAGGGCTTGGACCGTGCCGGCCGTACCTGGAGGCACAGCGCCCAGACCCGTTGCCGGGCATGTCTTTCCGCTTGCATGGTAGCCGCGTGCCCATCGGCGGCTTCCGGTCGTGACGAACGCTGAAGTCATCGCCGACGGGATCGAGCGCGCCCTGCGGGCCGCGGGTCTCGACGTCGGTTCCAGCGAGGTGGCGCTCGAGCGCCCGCAGCGACCGGAGCACGGCGACCTGTCGACCAACGTCGCCCTCGTCGTCGCGGCGCGAGCCGGTCGTGCCCCGCGCGCCGTTGCCGAGGACCTCGCTGTGCGGCTCGCCTCCCTCGGCCTGCCCCACGTCGCGGCGGTGGAGGTGGCGGGACCGGGGTTCGTCAACCTGCGCGTCCGTCCGTCGTACTTTCACGAAGCGCTCGCCGCCGTTCTCGAGGCGGGCCCCGACCGCTATGCCTGCCCCGACATCGGCAAGGGCGAACGAGTGCAGGTCGAGTTCGTCTCCGCCAACCCGACAGGCCCCCTCCACGTCGGCAACGGCTGGTTCGCCTCGTACGGGGACGCGCTTGCGCGCCTGCTCCAGCGCTGCGGCTACGCCGTCGAGCGCGAGTACTACCTGAACGACACCGGGAACCAGATCCGCCTCCTCGGCGAGAGCCTGCTCGCCCGCCGGGCGGGCGTGGCGCCGCCCGAGGAGGGCTACCAGGGTGCCTACCTCGTCGAGCTCGCCGCCCGCTACGAGGGCCCCGACGACGCGACGACTGCCGGCGGTTTCGCCTCGGACGCCATCGTCGGGAACATCCGAGCGACCCTCGCGCGCCTGGGAATCGTCTACGACCAGTGGTACAGCCAGGCCTTCATCGAGGAGAGTGGCCAGGTCGAGGAGACGATCGAGTTGCTGCGCGCCAAGGGCCTCGTCTACGACAAGGACGGGGCGACGTGGTTCGCCTCGAGCGAGCACGGGGACAGCCGCGACCGCGTCCTCATCACATCGGCGGGGGAGAAGACCTACTTCGCCGGGGACATCGCCTACCACCGCGACAAGTTCCTCGCCCGGGGGTTCGACCGCGTGATCGACGTCTTCGGCGCCGACCACCACGGCCAGGTGCCGAGCCTGCGCGCCGGGGTCGCCGCGCTCGGCATCGACCCGGACCGGCTCGAGGTCGAGCTCGGCCAGCTCGTCTCGCTCGTGAGCGGCCGGATGTCGAAGCGGTCGGGCCAGTACGTGCCACTCGACGAGCTGATCGACACCGTCGGCCCGGACGCGACGAGGCTGCTGGCGCTGATGGGATCCATCAACCAGGCGACGACGATCGACCTCGACGCCGTGCGCCGGCAGTCGATGGAGAACCCCGTCTACTACGTCCAGTACGCCCACGCCCGGATCGCGTCGATAGGACGTGTCGCGGCGGAACGGGGGGTCGTGCGGCCGGCCCCGGGTGAGGCTGACCTCTCGCTGCTCGCCGACCCCCACGAGCTCGAGCTCATCCGGCGCCTCATCGACCTGCCGGGGGTGATCGCCGACGCGGCGGCGGCGCGCGCCCCGTACAAGGTGACGAACTGGGTGCGCCAGCTGGCGGCGGACTTCCACGGCTTCTACCACGAGTGCAGGGTGCTTGGCGACGAGGTGGCCCCTTCCCTCACCAGGGCGCGTCTCGCCCTCGTCGAGGCTGTGCGCATCGGCCTGGCAATCGGGCTCGGCGTGCTCGGCGTGTCGGCACCGGAGTCGATGTGATGACGTTCCTCTCTGACGGCGACGCCGATTCGGGCGCCGCGCCGTGCGAGGCACCGGTCGCCCGGCACCTGCTCCCCGACAGTGCCGCCGTGACGGCCGCCGGGCGTCTCGAGGTCGCCGACCTCGACGTCACTGCCCTCGCCGACGAGTTCGGCACGCCACTGTTCGTCTACGACGAGGCGACCCTGCGGGCGCGCTGCCGCCAGCTCGTCGACGCTTTCGGGCCCGGCAACGCCTACGCGACGAAGGCATTCCTCTGCCGGGCGATGGCCCGGCTCGCCCTCGAGGAAGGGCTCCGGCTCGACGTGTCGACCGAGGGGGAGTTCCGCGTGGCGCTCTCGGCCGGGGCCGGGGGGGACCAGATCGTCTTCCACGGGAACAACAAGTCTGACGCCGAGCTCGCCGCCGTTGTCGGCCTCGGAGGGGCGAGGATCGTCGTCGACTCGTTCGACGAGATCGCGCGGCTCGCCCGTCTTGTCGGGGCTCCCGGGCAGCACGCCGCCCAGCGGGTCCTCGTGCGGGTCAACCCGGGGATCGAGGCGCACACCCACGAGTTCATCGCGACGGGCCGGGAGGACTCGAAGTTCGGGTTCTCGGTCGCCTCGGGCGCGGCGCAAGCGGCGATCTACACCCTGCGGGACCTGGCGGGAGTCGAGGTCGTCGGCGTCCACGCCCACATCGGGAGCCAGATCATGCGGCTCGAGTCGTTCGCCCGCGCGGCCGAGGTCCTCGCGCCCCTCGCCGTCGCCGGGGGCCTCGCCGAGCTCTGCGTCGGGGGTGGGCTGGCGGTCGCCTACCTCTCCGACGAGTCGGCGCCGACGATCGCCGAATGGGCGGCGGCCATCACCGCCGCCTGCGGGGGGGCGGGGCTGACCCCGGGTGTGAGGGTTTGTGTGGAGCCGGGACGCGCGATCGTCGCCACTGCGGCGATGACGTGCTACCGGGTTGGAACGATCAAGGAGCTCCCGGGCATCCGCAACTACGTCGCCATCGACGGGGGCATGAGCGACAACCCGCGGCCGGTCCTCTACGGCAGCGGCTACGAGGCGTTCCTTCCGCGGGCCGTCACGGCTGAGCGCCCCTACCCGGCGAGGATCGTGGGCAAGCACTGCGAGTCCGGTGACGTCGTTGTCGCCGAGGCGCGCCTGCCCGCCGACGTCGCCGTCGGCGACGTGCTCGTGACGCCGGTGACCGGCGCCTACGGGTTCTCGATGGCCTCGAATTACAACCGCCTCGGGCGCCCGGCGGTGGTCTTCGTGCGTGACGGACGCGCCCGTTGCGTCGTGCGGCGCGAGACGGTCGGAGACCTCCTCCGCCTGGAACCCTGAGAGTCGCTAGATTGTGCCAATGAGCAGGGATGTCGGGCGTGCGGCGCCGCGCGTCGTGCGTCTCGGGCTGCTCGGTCTCGGCAACGTCGGGGCCGCCTTCGCCGAACTCGTCGACAACGACCGTGAGGGCATCCACCGCCGCGTCGGGCTCGGGCTCGAGATCACCCGCATCGCCGTGCGCGACAAGACCAAACCCCGTGGTTCGCTCGGCCGCCTCGACCGGATCACGGACGACGCCTCGGGCGTCGTCGTCGACCCGTCGGTCGATGTCGTCGTCGAGCTCATCGGCGGGATCGAGCCCGCCCGGTCGCTGATCCTCACCGCCCTCGGCGCCGGCAAGCCGGTCGTGACCGCGAACAAGGAGCTCCTCGCCGAGGCGGGTCCGGAACTGTTCGCCGCCGCCGAGTCGGCGGGCAGGGCGCTGCTGTTCGAGGCCGCCGTGGCCGGCGCGATCCCGCTCGTGCGCGCCCTGCGCGTCTCGCTCGTCGGCGAGCACATCCGCCGCATCCTCGGCATCGTGAACGGGACGACGAACTACATCCTCACCGAGATGAGCGAGCGGGGCCTCAGTTACGGCGCGGCCCTCGCCGAGGCGCAGCGCCTCGGCTACGCCGAGCGCGATCCGGCCGCCGACGTCGGCGGGAACGACGCCGCCGCCAAGGCGGCGATCCTCGCCGGGATCGCCTTCAGCGCCGACGTCGTCGCCGCCGACGTCTACCGCGAGGGGATCGAGGGGATCGAAACCGCCGACATTGAGTTCGCCCACCGTCTCGGCTACGAGGTGAAGCTGCTCGCCGTGGCCGAGCAGCTTTCGGCCCCGGACGACGGTCCGGCGATCGTGGCCGTGCGCGTCCACCCGGCGATGGTCCCCGTGCAGCACCCGCTCGCGTCGATCCGCGGCCCGTTCAACGCCATCTTCGTAGAGGGCGACGCCGCCGGCGAGCTGATGCTGTTCGGGCGCGGCGCCGGGGGGCGCCCGACGGCCTCGGCGGTGCTCGGCGACGTGATCGACGCCGCCGACGCCCTCGGGTCCGGGGGGAGCCCGCGTTTCTCGCCGCGGCACCGGCCCCAGATCCGGCCGATCGGCGAGCTGCGCGCCCAGTACTACGTGGCGGTCGACGTCTCCGACCGCCCCGGCGTCCTCGCCACGGTGGCGACGGTCTTCGGACAGCACAATGTCTCGGTGCGCTCGATGGAGCAGGTCGGGCTGCTCGACGAGGCGCGGCTCGTGTTCATCACGCACCTCGCCCTGGAGTCTGACGTGCAGGCGACGCTGCGCGACCTCACCCGAATCGACGTCGTGCGGCGTGTCGGCGGCCTGATCCGGGTCGTCGGGCAGGAACGATAGGGGGCGGCGGGCGATGGGGCGGGCGCGGGCAAGTGCGGACGGGATGCCCGGGGCCGGGGGAAGCACCTGGCCCGGCGTAATCCGCCATTACGCCGAGTTCCTCCCCGTGACTTCGGCGACCCCGGTCGTGACCCTGCTCGAGGGCGACACGCCGTTGCTCGCCGCGCCGCGGCTCTCCCAACGGGTGGGCGCCGAGGTCTACCTGAAGCTGGAGGGCCTGAACCCGACGGGGTCGTTCAAGGACCGGGGCATGACGGTCGCCATCTCCAAGGCGCTCGAGGACGGCGCCCGGGCGGTCGTGTGCGCCTCGACCGGCAACACGTCGGCGTCGGCGGCGGCCTACGCGGCCCGTGCCGGGATGGCATGCGTGGTCCTCGTGCCGGAGGGGCACATCGCGCTCGGCAAGCTCGCCCAGGCGCTCGTGCACGGCGCCCGGGTCCTCCAGGTGAGCGGGAACTTCGACGCGGCGCTGCTCGTCGTGCGCCAGCTCCCGTCGCGCGCCCCGGTCGTCGTCGTGAACTCCGTCAACCCCTTCCGGATCGAGGGTCAAAAGACGGGTGCCTTCGAGATCGTCGACGCCCTCGGCGACGCACCCGACCTGCACTGCATCCCGGTCGGCAACGCCGGGAACATCACGGCGTACTGGCGCGGATACCAGGAGTACCGGGCGGCGGGGAAGTCGACCCGTCTGCCCCGGATGCTGGGTTTCCAGGCCGCCGGGGCGGCGCCGATCGTCGCGGGCCACCCCATCGAGAAGCCCGAGACGGTCGCCACGGCGATCCGGATCGGCAACCCGGCGTCGTGGTCCGGCGCGACCGCCGCCGCCAGCGAGTCGGGCGGCTCGATCAGCGCCGTGACCGACGACCAGATCCTCGACGCCTACCGCTTCCTTGCCGAGGAGGAATCGGTCTTCTGTGAGCCGGCCTCGGCGGCGGCGGTGGCGGGACTGCTGAAAGCCGACGTGCCGGCGGGCGCGAAGGTCGTCTGCGTCCTCACCGGAAACGGGTTGAAGGACCCCGACACCGCCATCCGGGGGGCGCGGGCCCCCGACCTAGTCGAGGCGACGCTCGATTCGGTCCTCGCTGCCTTGGTGCTGTAGCGACGACGGTCGGCGGCCTGCGCGGCGCTCCGCGTTGCCACCTCCCCGGGGAGCCGTTACACTGGCGGCGTTGCCAGCTCGTCTGAGGTGATATCGCGCGCGAGCCGATTCCCTCCAGCTGGTGACAGGAGATCCCGTACCTGTCGAGATCGCATCCCGTAGTTTCCGTGCGAATCGCCCGTCGAACATCTTGGGGGCTGAATCGGCGTTGCCCCCTCCGTAGGCGGCTCGAGGTCCGATTCCCACCCGACGGGATTCGCCCACCGCGGGCCGTTGACCGGCCGGTCGTAACGGCGGCTGGCCGGGAAGATGGGGGATCTCAGTGCGATCTCAGACTCACGACGAACCAGGAGCAGAGGCGATGGCCGAAGAGCAGCTCGAGCGCTCGATCCTCGAAAGAAAGGAACGCGACGAGCTCCACGCGATCGCGTCCGCGATGTCGCTGACACCGGCACCGCGCTCGAGGAAGGCCGACATCATCGACCTCATCCTCGAGGCGACGGGGGTGGACGGCGCCGAGGGCGACGGCGGTCCGGGAGGCAACGGGTCGCGCGTCCCCGAGGCAGCCAGGGCGATTGCCCGGGACGACCCGACGGCGCGTGAGGCCGAACGTGCGGCCACGGTGGCCGTCCTCGAGGACGTCCTGCCGGATGAGACGAGGACCGACTCGGACAGCCAGGTGTTCGCCACCGATCCCGCCGCCAACGGCGGCAAGCTGTCGGAGTCGGCGGTGGTCACCGAACCGCGCCAGGCGCCACGATTCGACGACGGGGACGTGACTGGCCCGGCGGCGGGCGACGACGAACTCGACGGTCCACGGCCCCGCTCGAACGACCGGCGTCCACCCCGCGGCGCCACGAACCGCGAGATCCACCCCCAGGGTGACAGCCACGTCGACACGGCGAACCGTCGTAGCCGACGCCGTCGCGGCCGCGAGCGCGGTGACGTGCAGTCGGGCCAGGAGGTCCCGTGGTCCGGCGAGCTCGTCCCCGTCAAGGGCCTGCTCGACCTGCGTGAAGAGGGGTACGGCTTCCTGCGAACCGGTGGCTACCTGCCGAGCGCCCGTGACGTCTACGTCTCGGTGAGCCAGGCCCGCCGCCTGGCTCTGCGCCGGGGTGACGCGATCGAGGGCGCCTGCCGGCCGGCGGGGCCGAGCGAGAAGTACCCGGCGCTCATCCGCGTCGATACGGTCTCGGGTCTCACCCCCGACGAGGCCCGGCTGCGCCCCCGCTTCGAGGACCTCACGCCACTCTTCCCGGACAGTCCCCTGCGCCTCGAGCTTGCCGACGACCCGAAGAACATGACGGCCAGGATCGTCGACCTCGTCTCGCCCATCGGACGCGGCCAGCGGGGGATGATCGTCTCGCCGCCCAAAGCCGGCAAGACCTACGTGATGAAGCAGATCGCCCACTCGATCGAGGCGAACGACCCCGACGTGCACCTCATCGTGCTGCTTATCGCCGAGCGACCCGAGGAGGTCACCGACATGCGCCGGACGGTGAAGGGCGAGGTGATCGCCTCGACCTTCGACCGGCCGGCCGAGGAGCACACCGCCGTCTCGGAGCTGACGATAGAAAGGGCCAAGCGTCTCGTCGAGCTGGGCCGCGACGTCGTGATCCTGCTCGACGGGATCACGCGGCTCGCCCGCGCCTACAACCTCGCCCAGCCGGCGACCGGCCGGATCATGTCCGGCGGCGTCGACTCCGGGGCCCTGTACCCGCCGAAGCGTTTCTTTGGGGCGGCCCGCAACGTCGAGGAGGGCGGCTCGCTCACCATCCTCGCCACGGCCCTCGTCGAGACCGGCTCAAAGATGGACGAGGTCATCTTCGAGGAGTTCAAGGGGACTGGCAACATGGAGCTCCGGCTCGACCGGCGCCTCGCTGAGCGGCGCGTCTACCCGGCGATCGACGTCAACGCCAGCTCGACCCGACACGAGGAGCTGCTCTTCGAGCGCAACCAGCTCCAGCAGGTCTGGAAGCTCCGCCGGGTGTTGAACGCCCTGTCCAGTGAGGGCAACTCGGCAGCCGGCCTGGAACTGCTGATGGACAAGATCCGCACGACGGCGTCGAATGACGAGTTCCTCGCGGAGATCGCCAAGGCGCCGCAACCGACGGCGTAGCCGACCCGGTTGGGGCGGGCCGCACCGCCACTACCATGAGGGGACCATGAAGACCGACATCCATCCGCACTACGTCACGGCGACGGTCCGGTGCTCCTGCGGGAACACCTTCACCACGAGATCGACCAAGGCGGAGCTCCACGTCGAGCTCTGTAACGAGTGCCACCCCTTCTACACGGGCAAGCAGAAGCTCGTCGACACCGGTGGTCGGGTCGAGCGCTTCGAGCGTCGCTACGGCCCGCGTACGAAAAAGCGCGCCTGACGCATCCGTGGCCGCCCGCGACGTCGCGGGCGGGCTGACACCGCGGGAGCCGGAAGACCGGTGCTGCGATCACACCGTGGTGTCGGCGCCATCGTGGCGCGCGGCGTGATCATTGGGGTGGTCGTGTCTTTCGCGCCACCCGTGACCGCGACGGTGGTCAGGGCCCCGGGGAGTGCGCCGCCGACGCCTTGGTGAGCAGCCCCTTGCCCGTCGTCGGCGGGTTGACGACCCGGAAGGTCCTAGCCCGGCCCATCTGCCGCGAATGCGGCGCCCGCCTAACGCGATCGCACTCGACGCCAACATGATCGTCCCCGCGTACGCCTCGGCGCGGAAGGAGCGCCAGACCGGAACGAAGTTCGCGGTCCGGATGATGTGGGTCGCGACGACCGTGACCCTCGCCGACCTGCAGGTAGCCTTGGCGCGTGCGGGAAGTTAAGCGATTCGCCGAGTTTGAGCGCGAGTACGAGGACGTCCTCGCCGAGCTTTCCCGGCCGGAGGTCGTCGCGGACCGCAGACGATCCGTCGAATGTTCGCGCCGGCTCAAGGCGTTGGAACCGGTCGTGCGGACGATCCACGCCCTCTCGGCCGCCGCCGCCGACGTGGCCGTGGCGCGCGAGATGGTCGAGGACGCGCCGCCCGACGAGCGCGAGCTCGCCAAGTCCCAGCTCGCCGAGGCGGAGGCGCACGAAACCGAACTCGAAGCCGAGCTCGGAAGGCTGCTCGTCCCCCGCGACGAGAACGACGGCCGCAACGTCATCGTCACGATCCGGGGGGCAGAGGGTGGTGACGAGGCGAACCTGTTCGCGCGGGACCTCTACGAGATGTACCAGCGTTACGCCGATCGCCGCCACTGGCGCGTCGAGGTGCTGGGCGTGCAGGCTTCCGATCTCGGGGGAATCGACGAGGTCACCTTCCTCGTGAAAGGTGCCGACGCCTGGCAGCGTCTGAAGCACGAGGGCGGCACCCACCGCGTTCAGCGCGTGCCGGTCACCGAGTCCCAGGGCCGGGTCCACACCTCGTCGGCCGCCGTCGTGGTGCTTCCCGAGGTGGACGAGGTCGAGGTCGAGATCGACCCGGCTGACCTCCGGATCGACGTCTATCGCTCGACGGGTCCCGGCGGCCAGTCGGTGAACACGACGGACTCCGCGGTGCGGGTCACGCACGTGCCGACCGGTCTCGTCGTCGCGATGCAGGACGAGAAGAGCCAGATCCAGAACCGCGCCAAGGCGATGCAGGTCCTCCGGGCGCGGCTGGCCAAGCTCGAGCGGGACCGCGTCGAGGCCGAGCTCTCCCGGGAGCGACGCGAGCAGGTGAGGGGCGGAGGGCGAGCCGACAAGATCCGCACGTACAACTTCAAGGAGAACCGGGTCACCGACCACCGCGTCGGCCTCACGCTCCACAAGCTCGACCGTGTCCTCCAGGGTGATCTCGACGAGCTCGAGGACGCCCTGCTCGCCGACGAACGATCGCACCAGCTTGGCGCCGCCGGCTGAGGCCCCGACGTGGCGCGACCTCGTGCGCGCCGCGAGAACGGCCCTCGGCGGCCCCGACGAGGCGCTGGTCCTCGCCGAGGAGGCCGCGGGCCTGTCGCGGATCGAGCTGGTCCTCGCTCTGGACACCTCGCCGGGTCCTGAGGAACGGGCGCGGTTCGGCGAGCTCGTCGACCGCCGCCGCCGCGGCCTGCCGCTGCAGCACGTCGTTGGGCACTGGGGGTTCCGCCGCCTTGACCTGCTCGTTGACGGGCGGGCGCTCGTCCCTCGTCCCGAGACTGAGATCACCGTCGAGGTCGCGCTGGCTGAGCTGGCCGCCCGTCGGCCGGCCGGGTGGCCGGCGCTCGCCGTCGAGCTAGGCACGGGGTCCGGAGCCATCGCGTGCTCCCTCGCCACCGAACGGGAGGGCCTCCGGGTCGTCGCGACCGACCGCTCGCCTGCCGCCCTCGAGGTCGCGCGGTTGAACCGGGCGCGCCTCGATGCCGACGCGGCAGGCCGGATCGAGCTTCGCCCGGGGGATTGGTACCGCGCGCTCGAGCCGGGGATCGCCGGGAAGGTGGACCTGGTCGTCGCCAACCCGCCCTACATCGCCGCGTCGGAGTGGCGCGACCTCGACCCGGTCGTGCGCGACTTCGATCCCCGCGAGGCGCTGGTCGCCGGCGAAACGGGGCGCGAAGCTATCGAGGTGATCCTCGAGGGAGCCCCGGCGTGGCTGTCACGCGATGGAGCGGCGGTCGTCGAGCTGGCGCCGCACCAAGTGGCCGCCGCCGTGGCGTTCGCCGGCGCCTGCGGTGCAGTTGGCACGCAGGTCCGGCGCGATCTCTCCGGGCGGGACCGCGTCCTGGTCGCGCGATGGTGACCGCAGAACGCAAGCCGGTCTCCGTCGGGGACGTGGCGCGTGCCCTCGAGCGCGGCGAGAACGTCGGCGTCCCGACCGACACCGTGTACGGGCTGGCGGCCACACTTTCCAATCCGGTCGCCGTCGACCGGCTCTTCGCCCTGAAGGGGCGGCCGAAGGATCTCGCCATCCCGGTCCTCGTCGCCGATCTCCTGCAGGCCGAGGATGTCGCCGGCGGCTCCGATCCCCGGCTCACGGTCCTCGCTGACAGCTTCTGGCCGGGCGCCCTAACAATCGTTGTCCGTCGGCGCGGGGGACTAAGTGCCGTTCTCGGGGGCGACCCGACGACGGTCGGAGTGCGCTGCCCGGACTACGACATCGTCCGGGCGCTGTGCCGACGAGTCGGCCCGCTCGCGGTGACGAGCGCCAACCGTCACGGCGCCCCCCCCGCCACGACCGTCGAGGAGTTCCTCGCGATGCTGGGCGAGGATGTCGGTGTCGTGTTCGACGGCGGATCGCGTAAGGAACCGCCCTCGACGGTGGTCTCGATCCTCGAGGACACGCCGCGCTGCATCAGGGAAGGGGCCATCCGATTCGGCGACGTGGCCGCGGCGCTCGCCGGGCTTTCCTGACGCCGGTTGGCTGCCCGTGAGGGCGGCACAGGGCCGTCGCGCGACGGTCATTGCCGGAAAATGAGGGCTTCGGGCCGCGTAGACTGGATGGTCGTGCGCTTCGCCCTCGGTTCGGACCATGCCGGCCTGCACCTGAAGGACCGCTTCGGCAGGCACCTCATAGCTATCGGGCACGAGGTGATCGACCTCGGTACCCACTCGGAGGAGGCGGTCGACTACCCGGAGTACGGGGCGGCGGTCGGTCGAGCCGTTGTTGCCGGTGAGGCCGACGTCGGCGTGTGCGTCTGCGGGACCGGCTTCGGAATCGCGATCGCGGCGAACAAGATCCGCGGCGTGCGTGCTGCCGTCGTGCACGACGTCACCTCGGCGCGCCTCGCGCGCGAGCACAACGACGCCAACGTCGTTTGCTTCGGTGCCCGGCTGATCGGGCCGGTGGTGGCAACCGACGCGCTCGACGCGTTCCTGGCCTCCTCCTTCGAGGGTGGGCGCCACATCGCGCGGATCAGGGAGATCACCCAACTCGAGGAGAGCCCGTGACCGCCTTTCTGTTCGACGCGCTCGACGGTGACCCCGAGGTCGCGCGGATCCTCGCCGACGAGCTGCACCGGCAGCGGACCACGGTCCAACTCATCGCCTCGGAGAACTTCACCTCCCCCGCTGTCCTCGCCGCGATGGCGTCGGTGCTGACGAACAAGTACTCGGAGGGCTACCCGGGACGTCGGTACTACGGCGGCAACGTCTTCGCCGACGAGGTCGAGGAGCTCGCGCGACGTCGTGCCCAGGAACTTTTCGGCGCCGACCACGCCAACGTGCAGCCCCACGCCGGAGCGCCGGCCAACCTCGCGGCTTACCTCGCGCTCGTCGAGCCCGGCGACACCATCCTGGCGATGCGCCTCGACCAGGGAGGCCACCTCACCCACGGCTCACCGGTCAGCGTGACCGGGAAGATGTACCGGTTCGTCTCCTACGGTGTGACGCCGGCACGGCCCGACGGTTCCGGCGAGCGGATCGACCTCGACGAGCTGGCGGAACTCGCGCGGCGCGAGCGGCCGAAGCTCATTGTCGCGGGCACGACGGCGTACACGCGACTCATCGACCCGAAACCGTTTCGGGCGATCGCCGACGAGGTGGGGGCGCTTTTCATGTTTGACGCCGCCCACCCGGCCGGGCTCATCGCCGCCGGCGTACACCCGAGCCCGGTGGGCGTCGCTGACGTCGTCACCTTCACGACGCACAAGACCTTGCGCGGTCCACGCGGCGGGGCCATCCTCACCGGCGCCGAGTACGCCCGCGCGATCGACGCGGCGGTTTTCCCCGGCCTTCAGGGCGGGCCCCTCGAGCACATCATCGCGGCGAAGGCGGTTGCATTCGCCGAGGCGGCACGTCCTTCGTTCCGGGAGTACGCGGCGCAGATCCTGCGCAACGCCGCGGCACTCGCCGCGGCGCTCCAGGCCGAAGGTTTCCGTCTCGTCGCGGGCGGGACGGAAAACCATCAGGTGATTATCGACCTCCGTTCGTTCGATCCCGAGCTCACCGGCAAGTCCGCCCAGGACGTGCTCGACCGGACGGGCATCACCTGCAACCGGAACCAGATCCCGAACGACCCCCGGCCGCCGTTCGTGGCGAGCGGTCTGCGGCTCGGCAGCGCCGCCGAGACGACAGCCGGGATGGGTGAGGCCGAGATGGCGAGGGTCGGTGAGCTGCTCGCCAAAGTGCTTCGCCGCCGCGAGGACGAGGACGCGCTCGCCGACGTCCGCGCCGAGGTGGCCGAATTGTGCGCCAAGTTCGACCCGTACCGTTCGCTCGGGCCCGAGCGCGACGCGTCGCACGGAGGAGGCGGGTCTCCCTAGGTGGGACGGTACGGCGAGTACGCTCTCGTCTTCGCCTTCGCGGCGGTCGTGACCTGGCTGTTCGCATTCCCGGTCCGGCGGGTCGCCGCCCGATTTGGTGCCGTCGCCCAACCCGACGATCTCCGCCCCCAGACCGCACGGATCCCGTCGATCGGCGGTGTGGCGATGTTCCTCGGTTTCGTCGCGGCGATGGCGCTGGCGTCCCAGCTCGGCGTCTTCGGGCCGGTCTTCAGGGGATCCTCCGAGCCGATCGGGGTCTGTCTCGCGGCGCTCGTGATCTACCTTGTCGGACTCGTCGACGACATCCGCAACATCTCACCGCCGGCGAAGGTGGCGGGTCAGGTCTTCGCGGCGATGGTGCTTCTGTTCCTCGGGGTCACGATGTACTACTTCAAGATCCCGTTCGTCTCGACGATTTTCGTTCTCTCGCCCTCGATCCTGCCGCTCGTCACGGCGATCTGGGTCGTCGGCATGGCGAACGCTGTCAACTTGATCGACGGCCTCGACGGTCTCGCCGCTGGGATCGTTGCCATCGCGGCTGGCACGCTTTGCATCTACGGGCTGCGCCTCGAGGTGCTCGGCAACCTCACCCAGGACAACCTCGGGCCGCTGGTCGCGGCGATCGCCTGCGGCGTGTGCGTCGGCTTCCTGCCGCACAACTTCTATCCCGCCAGGATGTTCATGGGCGACGGCGGCGCGCTCTTCCTCGGCCTGCTGATGGCGGCGGCGACGATGGTTATCGGCGGCAGGACGACCGCCAACGGGACGACCGCGACCGACGTCACCGGCCTCACGTTCTTCCGGTTCGCACCGCTTTTCATCCCGGTTTTCATCCTCGGGGTGCCGATCCTCGACACGGTGTTCGCCATCGTGCGCCGGACCGTGCGGGGCACGTCGTTCGCCGAGCGGGATCACGACCACCTCCACCACCGCCTCGTCCGGCTCGGCCACGGGCACCGGCGGGCCGTGCTCATCTTGTGGGCCTGGTCCGCCGTGCTGTCGACGTTCGTGCTGCTGCTGAGCTTCGGGCTGCGGTTCAACGCCTTCGTCCCGTTCGTCGCCATCTTCCTCGTGGCGGTGCTCTACACGGCGTTCCTGCCGGGATCACGCGCCTCCGAGCCGACGCCGCGGGTCGGCGGCCCCGAAGGAGGGGAGTCCGAAGACGTGCCGGTCGACCTGACGGGTGCGGCGCCGATCTCGGTCGTGGTGTCGGCCGCGGCGGGTGTGGCCGTGGCGGGCGAGCCGGATCTCGCCTCCCCGAAGAGGCGGCGCCGACGCCGGATCGTGCGCCGGGGGCGGGGCCAGAAGACAGCACCGCACGACGAAACTGGAATTGGCACGCAACCTGCGCATTTTGCCCGGCCCGGTGACGAGATGAGAGGATAGGGCCAGCGTGACGGGTCGGACGGGCCCGACCTACGTCGAGTTCGCCAGCATGGGTGCGACCGCCGCGGCCTGTGTCGCCGTCGGTTTCGGCGGGGGCTACTGGATCGGGGAGGCCACCGGCGCTGGGACCACCGTGACGTTCGCGGGACTTGTCTTGGGAGTGCTCGCTGCGGCAGCGGCGATCTATTTCAAGATCAGGAGTTACCTGTAGCGTCCTTGTGGCGCGGCCGACAGGCGGCGCACGAGGCGTCGGTGAGAAGGGCATGAACGGGATCGCAACACTGTTCGAGCAACTGCCACTGCCCGAGGTCGCGCGCATCGTAAGGCGGACGGTCTGGGCGGGGATTGCCGTCGGTGTCGTCGCGCTCGGCGTGTCGGCCCTGCTCGGCCACGTGCTCGTCGGTTTCGGCGGCTGCGTCGGCCTCGCCTTGGGCCTCGCGAACATCCGCCTCATCTCGCGATCGGCGGCCAGGCTGAGCGCCGAATCCGGATCGCACCGCAAGCGCTCGATCGCCTCGGGCACCCTCGCGAGGCTCGGCATCACGACCGTGATCGTCGTCGGGCTCGTCATCGCGTCGATCCAACTGGGACTCGGCACGGCCTGCGGGATCGCCGTCTTCTACTTCATCTACATCGCGAGCCTGATCCGGTCACTTCTGCAACAGAGCAGGACGGGGATGGCATCGTGATGGCCAGCGTGCTCGCGGTGACGATCAACATCGGCAGCCACATCACGTGGAGGGTGTTCGGCCAGACGATCAACGTCGACACCGTCCTCTCGACGCTCGTCGCGGGGGCGATCATTCTCGGTATCGGGTTCTACCTGCGCGCAAAGGCGACGTCGGGCGTGCCGGGCAAGGTCCAGCTCGCCTTTGAGACGATCCTCAACGCCGTCGACGGCGAGGTCGCCTCCACGATGGGCGAAGCCGGTCGTCCAATCGTCCCGCTCGCGTTCACCCTGTTCGCTTTCATTCTCATCGCCAACTGGCTCGAGCTGATCCCGACCGGCCATTCGCCGCAGTACCTTCCGCCTCCCGCGGCGGACCTCAACTTCACCGCGGCGCTCGCTCTGTTCGTCATCGTTCTCGTGCACGTGACCTGGATTCGCAAACAGGGCTTGCGGCACTACCTCGGCCATTACCTGAAGCCGTTCCGGGGCATGGTGGTGCTCAACATCATCGAGGAGCTGATCAAGCCGTTCACGCTCGCCTTCCGACTCTTCGGCAACATCTTCGCCGGGGGGGTGCTCCTCCTCCTCGCCGTCGACCTCGTCCCCGCGAAGCTGATCGCGCCCATCCCGATCGTCGACGTCGTCTGGAAGCTGTTCTCGGGCATCTTGATCGGCCCGATGCAGGCGTTCATCTTCGCTCTCCTCACCATCGTCTACTTCGAAGCAGCGATCGCAGGGAGCGAGTAGGCCTGGACAGAAACCCGTGATGGCCAAGGACCAGCTAGCACTTACGACAGGAGAAACAGATGGCAGATACGACCCAGCAGGCAATCCAGCTCGCTGGCGCGCTCATCGGTGGAGGGCTCATGGTCGGTGGTGGCGCGGTCGGCGCAGCCATCGGCGATGGGCTCGCGGGAAGCCAGACGATTGCCGGCGTCGCGCGCCAGCCGGAGGCGCAGAGCAGGCTGTTCACGATCATGTTCATCACGGTCGCTTTGTGCGAGGCGATGTACTTCATCAATCTCGTCTTCATGTTCTTCTTCGTGTTTGTTCTCTATAAGAAGTAGCAGGAACGACCGTGTTGACCGCGAGCTCGTCGGGATCGAACGCCAGCTTCCTCGTCCCGAACGCCACCTTCATTGTCGAGCTTGCGGTTTTCATTTTCGTCCTTGGGGTCGTCGCGAAGTTCATCCTTCCGTCCCTCCGCCACGTCCTCGACGAACGCGCCGGGATACTGAGCGGGGGCGTCAGCGTGTCCGACGCGGCACGGGCCAAGGCGGCGCGACTCGAGGGAGAACGGTCAGCCGCCCTGGACGAAGCGCGACAGCGAGCGCGCGCGATCCTCGAGGAGACCATGCGGGCAGTTGACGGGTTGGTCGATGAGGCGCGCGCTCGCGGACAGGTCGAGCACGACCGTCTCGTCGTCGACGCGGCAGCGCGTATCGACGAAGAGCGCCAGCGTGCCCGCGAAACCGTGATGGCCCAGGCGGTGGAGCTCGTCGTGACGGCTGCCGAGCGGATCGTCGGGGGAGGGCTCGATGCGAGCCGTCACCGCGCGATCATCGCCACCGAGCTCGCCGAGGCGGACGCCGCGAGACGGCACGGGTGACGGGACAGCCGATGGCCTTCGCGAGTTTCGACTTCGGCCTCAGCTTCGTCCTCGAATGGGTGGGGCTTGCCATCTTCGCTGCCGTCGTTGTTCTCAAGTTCCCCATCCCACAGTTGCGGCGAATGATGAGCGCCCAGACGGAGGTGATCCGCGCTCAGCTGGTGGCCACCGAGACGGCGCGTGCCGACGCCGGGCGGCTGGTCGCCGAGCGCACCGCCGCGGTCGAACGAGCCCGGGCGGAGGCGGCGGCGCTCGTCGTCCGCGCCGAGCGCAACGCCGAGCATCTGCTCGCCGTGGGCCGGGAGAGGGCCGACGGCGAATACTCGCTCGCGCTCACCCGCGCGAACATCGCCATCGACCTTGCCCGCGCCCGAGTTCGCACGGAAGTGATCAACGAGGTGGGCGCGCTCGTCGTCGCCGTGGCGACGAGGGTCGTCGCCGCCGAGCTCGACGAGCGGGACCACCACCGTCTCATCGGCGAGGCGATCGTGGCTGCCGAATCCGAGCGGGCGGGCTAGCGATGCGCGAGTTCAGCCGCGGCTACCTGGCGGCAGTCGTCGAGTCCGCCGAGCGCGAGGGCCGGCTCGAGTCGCTCCGCGCCGATCTCGCCGAGTTCGCGCGCGTGCTGAACTCCTCCGAGAAGTTGCGTCACATCCTGGTCGACCCGATGAACGCGACGTCGGCGCGGCGCGCGATCGTCGCCGACCTCCTCGAATCCAAGTCGACGCCCGAGGCCGCCGCGCTGCTCTCGTTCGCCGTCCGTGTCGAGCGTGCGTCGGAGCTGCCGCGCTCGGTTGCTGTCCTCGTCGAGCTCGTCGAGGACGCACGCCGGAGGTCCGAATCGGGCGCGCCGGTGGAGATGGAACCAGCGGCCGCGCGCTCTGTCGTACGGGAACGGATCCGCGGCTACGCGGAGCGCGTGCTGCAGGAGCTCTCGGTCGCGCGGCAGGTCGACGAGGTCGAGGACGAGCTCTTCGCGATCGCGCGGCTCCTCGACGCGAATCGGAAACTCCGACAGACCCTCGCCGACGCGAACCTGCCGCTCGCCGGCCGGGTCGCCGTCGTCGACGATCTGCTCGGTCCCGTCTGCCGGCCGGCGACCGTGCGACTCGTGCGTTACGCGCTGCGGGCCGGGCGCCTGCGCGACATCGTCGGCACGATCGATTGGCTGGTCGGGCTGGCGGCCGAGGAACGCGGGCGCCGGATAGCGTCGGTGCGCGGCGCCGTCGCGCTGCGGGCGTCCGAGAGACGCCAACTCGCCGCGGCGCTCAGCCGGATCGTCGAGCGTGAGGTCGAAGTGCGCGACGTGGTGGACCCGGCCGTCATCGGTGGGATCCTCGTCTCCGTCGGCGATCTCGTCATCGACGGGACCGTCCGGCTGCGAGTCGAACGTCTCCGGGACCTACTCGCGCGGGCGGGCTGAAGACTAGGAAAGGCTGGACATGGCCGAGCTGTCGATCAATGCCGACGAGATTGCCGCCGTGCTCGCGCGGCACGTTGACGAGCTGACGATCGAAATCGGCGCGGAGCAGGTCGGGCGCATCTGCGAGGTCGGCGACGGCATCGCGCACATTTCCGGGCTTCCGCACGCCTCGGTGAACGAGCTGCTCGAGTTCGAGAACGGGACCTATGGCCTCGCCCTCAACCTCGACGAGGAGGAGATCGGCGCGATCGTGCTCGGCGACGTCTCGGGACTCGACGAGGGGCAGACGGTGCGCACGACGGGGAGGATCCTTTCGGTGCCCGTGGGGGATGCGCTCCTCGGACGCGTGGTCAACCCCCTCGGCGAGCCGATCGACGGGAAGGGTCCGCTCGGCGACGTGGAGATGCGCCGCCTCGAGGTGCAGGCGCCGGGGATCATGAAGCGCCAGCCGGTGTGCGAGCCACTGCAGACCGGCATCAAGGTCATCGACGCCGTCACGCCGATCGGCCGGGGCCAGCGCGAGCTCCTCATCGGCGACCGCAAGACCGGCAAGACGACGATTGCCGTCGACACGATCATCAACCAGCGCGGCAAGGGTGTGAAGTGCATCTACGTCGCGATCGGCCAGAAGGGATCGACGGTCGCGCAGGTCGTGGCGACCCTCGCCGCGCACGACGCGTTGGAGTTCACGGTCGTCGTCGCCGCGCCCGCCTCGGAACCGGCACCGTTCAAGTACCTCGCGCCCTACGCCGGCTGCGCGATGGGGCAGCACTGGATGGAGCGCGGCGAGCACGCCCTCGTCGTCTACGACGACCTCTCGAAGCAGGCCGACGCCTACCGGCAGCTGTCGCTGCTGCTTCGCCGCCCCCCGGGGCGCGAGGCCTACCCAGGCGATGTTTTCTATCTTCACAGCAGGCTCCTGGAACGTGCCGCCAAGCTCTCCGACGAGCTCGGCGGCGGGTCGCTGACGGCGCTGCCGATCATCGAGACGAAGGACGGGGACATCGCGGCCTACATCCCGACGAACCTGATCTCGATCACCGACGGCCAGATCTTCCTGGAGACCGACCTTTTCAACTCGGGCGTGCGCCCGGCGATGAACATCGGCAACTCGGTCTCCCGCGTCGGCGGTGCGGCCCAGGTGAACGCCATGAAGTCGGTCGTCGGTTCGCTGAAGATCGACCTCGCCCAGTTCCGCGACCTCGAGGCGTTCGCGACCTTCGGCTCCGAGCTGGACAAGGCCTCCCAGGCCCAGCTCGATCGGGGCTACCGCTTGATCGAGCTGCTGAAGCAGGGCCAGAACGAACCGATGCCGGTCGAAGAGGAGATCATCGTCATCTACGCCGGCGTGAACGGGTTCACCGACACGGTCGAGGTCGGCGAGGTCAGGCGCTTCGAGTCGGTGCTGCGCGCCGATTTCCACACGGTGCACCCCGAGATGCTCGAGCACATCCGCACGACGGGCACGCTGCCCGACATCGCCGACTTTGAGGCGGCGATCCAGGAGGTCGTGGCGGGCTTCGCCGGCGAGGCGGATGACGCCGCGCCGGCGGATCCGAAACCGGAAGCCGGAGCCGAGTCGTCGCCGGACGGTCCCGAGCCGGCTGAGGGGCAGCACTGAGCGATGTCGTCAGGCCAGGAGCGCATCCTTCGGCGCCGGATCCGCAGCATCAAGTCGACCGAGCAGTTGACCCGCGCGATGGACCTCATCTCGGCATCCCAGATCGTGCGCGCCAAGGCCCGAATCCAGGCGAGCCGTCCCTACGTCGCAGGGATCGAGAGAGTCCTCGCGATCACGGCATCGGACGTCGCGTCGTCACCGATCCGCGGCGTTCCCGCGGACCCGCGGCGCGTGGCTGTCGTGGCGATCGTTGCCGACCGGGGGTTGTGCGGCGCCTACAACTCGAACGTGCTGCGCGCTACGAACCGGTTGCTGCGCGCCGGCGAGGCGGAGGGACGCGTCTTCACGCTCATCACCGTCGGGCGCCGTGCCCAGAGATTCTTCCGCTTCCACGGGCGGCAGATCGCGCGGTCTTTCGTGAAGATGACCGACCGGCCGACCTACGAAGACGCCCGTCGGGTCGCGGGCGAGATCGTGGGGCCGTTCCTCGCGGGTCAGGTCGATCTCGTCCAGCTCGTGTCCACGCGCTTCCACTCCGCCGGGAGACAGCTCGTCGAGGTGAGCCAACTCCTGCCGCTCGCGCCCGGCGAGCCGGCGACGCACGGGGACGGGCCGGGAACTGCGACGTCCCGGCCGGAGGGCTTCTACGACTTCGAGCCGGCGGCCGCGGACCTACTGGCGGTCCTCGTGCCGCGCTTTGCCGAGGCGGTGCTCTTTCGGGCGCTGCTCGAAGCGGCGGCCTCCGAGCACACCGCCCGGCAGCGGGCGATGTCCGCCGCGGCGGACAATGCTGACGAGCTCGCGACGACGCTGAACCGGTTGATGAACCGCATCCGCCAGGACGCGATCACGACCGAGATCATGGACGTCGTCGGTGGAGCCGAGGCGTTGCGGCGGACCGTCGGCGCGGGCGGTTCCGAGGTTCTCACAGGAAGTTCCAGCGAGGAGTAGAGGCGATGTCGACCGAAACCAGCACGGGGGAGCCGGGTGAGCGCCCGCTCGAGAATGGCCGGGTCGTCTCGATCGCCGGTCCCGTCGTCGACGTCGAGTTCCCGCCGCACGCGCTCCCGGAGATCAACATGGCGCTGGAGATCGACCTCGAGCTCGAGGGGGCGAAGGTCGTCATCACCGCCGAGGTGGCGCAGCAGATCGGCGAGGGACGTGTCCGCTGCATCTGCCTGAAGCCGACCGACGGCCTCGAGCGCGGCGCCATCGCCCGCAACACCGGGCAGGGAATCACGGTCCCGGTCGGCGACAACGTCCTCGGCCACGCTTTCAACGTCATCGGCGAGCCGATAGACACCGACGACATCGGCCCAATCACGGACCGCTGGGAGATCCACCGCGACCCACCGCCGTTCGAGGAGCTCGAACCGCGCCGCGAGATGTTCGAGACCGGGATCAAGGCGATCGATCTGTTGGAGCCGTACGTGCAGGGGGGCAAGATCGGGCTTTTCGGCGGGGCCGGCGTCGGAAAGACGGTCCTCATCCTCGAGATGATCAACCGTGTCGCTAAGCAGCACGGCGGCGTCTCCGTCTTCGCCGGGGTCGGCGAGCGGACCCGTGAGGGGACCGACCTCTGGCTCGAGATGCAGCAGTCGGGCGTCATCGACAAGGCCGTCCTCGTCTACGGCCAGATGGACGAGCCGCCGGGGGTCCGCCTGCGGGTGGCGCTCTCGGCCCTCACGATGGCGGAGTACTTCCGGGACGTGAAACACCAGGACGTGCTGCTGTTCGTCGACAACATCTTCCGTTTCGTCCAGGCGGGTTCGGAGGTATCGACGCTTCTCGGCCGGATGCCGTCCGCCGTCGGCTACCAGCCCACCCTCGCCGACGAGATGGGCCAGCTCCAGGAGCGGATCACCTCGACCCGGGGCCGCTCGATCACCTCGGTGCAGGCGGTGTACGTGCCCGCCGACGACTACACAGACCCCGCTCCCTTCACGACGTTCACCCACCTCGACGCGACGACCGAACTGTCGCGCCAGATCGCCGCCCTGGGGATCTACCCGGCGGTCGATCCCCTCGCCTCGACGAGCAGCATCCTCGCTCCCGAGATCGTCGGCGAGCGTCACTACGTCTGCGCCAGCGCGGTGAAACAGGTTCTTCAGCGTTACCGGGACCTGCAGGACATCATCGCTATCCTCGGCCTCGAGGAGCTGAGTGAGGAGGACCGCTTGACGGTCACGCGGGCCCGCAAGATCCAGCGATTCTTGTCACAGCCGTTGTTCGTCGGCGAGGTCTTCACCGGGCTGCCCGGCGTCTACGTGACCGTCGACGAGAGCGTGCGTAGCTTTGAGGCGCTCCTCGGCGGGGACCTCGACGATGTTCCGGAGCAGGCCTTCCTGAACGCCGGCGGGATCGACGACGTGCGTGCGAAGTCCAGGTCGCTCGGGAGCGACTGAGAGGATCAGAGGGACGGGCATGGGAACTCCATTTCACTTCGAGCTCGTGACGCCCGAACGGGTGCTGTTCTCTGGCGACGCCGACGCGGTCTCGCTGCGCACCGTCGAGGGCGAGATCACCTTCCTCGCCCGGCACGAGGACTACGTGGGGGTCGCCGACGAGACGGTCGTGCGTATCAGCGCCCTTGGCGATGAGGCCGTCGGGGGGGCCGAGCGCGAGCGGACCGAGCTACGCGCCGCCGTCCACAGCGGGCTCGTGCACGTCGACCGTGAGGGCGTCGTCATCCTGGCGGGCGTCGCCGAGCTTGGCTCCGAGATCGACGTCGACAGGGCGCGGGCCGCCCTCGTCGCGGCCGAGGCGCGACTCGCCGAAGCAGCCCCGGCGCCGGAGCCCGGGGCGCCGGACGGTGGCGAGGGGCCGGGCTCCACCGCCCGCGCCGATCCTCCCGGCATCTCGCCGGAGGACGCCGTCCGTCGGGAGAAGGTCCGGCTGGAGGCGGCGGGGTCCACCGCCCAGACGTGACGGCGGCACCCGTCCCGCGGGACCAAGTGCCTCGTCGGGGCGTGGCACGGTCGGCCAACCGGAGGCGCCTCCTCGTCGCGCTCACCCTGGCCGGGCGCCAGGCGGCCGAGGTCGACGGCCTTCGTCGGTCACTCGGCGGGTCCGGGCTCGGCCGCATCGATCCGCACCTCACGCTCGTCCCCCCCGTCAACGTTCGCACGGAGGACTTCGACCAGGTGCTCCGCCTGATCCGCTCCGTCGCCATGGAGCAGCCCGTCGAGGTGCGGCTCGGTCCGGCGCGCACGTTCGCCCCGCGAACGCCCGTCGTCTACCTCGACGTGGCGGGTGATACGGCGCGGATCGCCGACCTGCGTCGCCGGCTCGTCGTCGCGCCACTCGTGCCGGCAGTCGCGCGGCACGAGCGGCCCTTCGTCCCGCACGTCACGATCGGCGGGAGAGTGGCCGCCCCCCGGATCGCCGCGGCCCTCGAGATGCTGGCCGAGTTCGACCTCCCGGCGACGTTGTCGGCAGTCGCGCTCTGCGAACAGGACGAGGTCGCTTCCCGCCACCCCTGGCGGGTCGTGGCCGACGTCGTGCTCGGCTCGGGGACGTCGGTCGGCCGGGGGGGACGAGAGGTCGCCTTCGTCGCCTCGACGATCCTCGACCCGGAGACGAAGGCCTGGGCCGATGCCACCCCGGGCGAGGACGTGGACGCCCCATGGGGGGCCGACGCCGGCGCGCCCTTCGTGCTCACCGCCTACGTCGAGGGACTGCCCGTCGGCGTCGCCGAGGGTTCGCTCGGCACGGTCTCCGCCGAGGTCCGGCGGCTGCGCCTCGACGAGCGGCGCCGCGGCGAGGGCATCGGCAGCCAGCTCGTCCGGTCGCTCGAGAAGGAGGCGGGCGGGCGGGGCCTCAGGCGGGTGGTCTTCCTCGCCGTCGCCGACGGCCCGGTCGAGGGCTTCCTTGGCCACCTCGGCTACCACCGCGCCGCCGTGCTCGCCGGGCACGGGGGCGGGCTCGCCACGGTGGCGCTCGCGCGTCCGGTCATCGGGACCCCGGCGGCGGGATAGCGTCGCGGCGATGCGGCAATTCATCGTGCGCTCGGCGGGGCCGCTCGCCGGCGAGGTCACAGTCCAAGGCGCCAAGAACTCGGTCCTGAAGCTGATGGCCGCCTCGCTCCTCGCCGAGGGGACGACCCGGCTCGAGAACGTGCCGCGCATCACCGACGTCGAGACGATGGCCGAGGTCCTGACGGCGATTGGGGCGGAGGTGAGGAGGGACGGGTCCGGCGACCTCCTCGTCACGGTCCCCGCCGCCTGCACGCCGGTTGCCCCCTACGAGCTCGTGGAGAAGATGCGGGCCTCGATCGTCGTGCTCGGGCCGCTCCTCGCGCGGCACCACTTCGCGCGGGTGTCGCTGCCGGGGGGGGATGACTTCGGTTCCCGGCCGATCGACATCCACCTCCGGGCGCTGACGGAGCTGGGCGCCGAGTTCACGACCGAACACGGCTACGTGGAGGGCCGCTGCGACCGGTTCGCCGGGGCGCGCGTCGTGCTCGAGTACCCGAGCCACACGGCGACCGACAACATCCTGTCGGCGGCGGTGCTCGCCAAAGGGACGACGGTGATCGAGAACGCCGCCCGCGAGCCCGAGGTGAAGGACCTCGCCGAGCTGCTCTGTGCGATGGGCGCCCGCATCTCGGGGGCGGGAACCTCCCGGATCGAGGTCGAGGGCGTCGATGAGCTCCACCCGGCCTCGCACCGGGCCGTCGCCGACCGCGTCGAGGCGGCCACCTTCCTCGCCGCTGTGGCGATCGCCGGCGGCGAGGTCCACGTGCGCGGGGCGCACCACGAGCACATGGACATGTACCTGGAGAAGCTCGGCGCGATGGGGGTGACCATCGAGCCGACGGCGTCGGGGGTCTCGGCCCGCTTCGAGGGCCGGCCGCGCGCCGTCGACGTCTCGACGCTGCCGTACCCGGGGGTGGCGACCGACTACAAGCCGCTGCTCGTGACGGTGCTCTCGATGGCCGACGGCGTGGCGATCGTCAGCGAGAACATCTACGCCGGGCGCTTCCGCTACGTGGACGAACTGCGCCGGATGGGGGCGAACATTCGCACCGAGGGCCACCACGCTGTCGTGCGCGGGGTCCCGCGGCTCTCGGGCGCACCGGTGCGGGCCCCGGACATCCGGGCCGGGGCGGCGCTCGTGCTGGCCGGCCTCGCCGCCGACGGCGAGACCCTGGTCGCTGGCGTCGAGCACATCGACCGGGGCTACGAGGGCTTCGACGCGAAGCTGCGGGCCTTGGGCGGCGACGTTACCCGCAGGGACGAACCTCCCGCCACCGCCCCGTGACGGGCGGGGCGACGAGATGAGCCAGCGCGGCACGAACCGCCCGTCGGTGAACCGCCAGCAGTCCCTCACCCCGACAGGCTGGCGAATCGCCGAGGACGACCCCCGCTGGTACGAGCGGGCGGTCTTCTACGAGCTGTCGACGCGGGCCTTTTTCGACTCGAACGGGGACGGTACAGGCGACCTCGCCGGGATCGTCGAGAAGTTCGACTACCTCTCCTGGCTCGGCGTGGACTGCCTGTGGCTCCTGCCGCACTACCCGTCGCCATTGCGTGACGGGGGCTACGACGTCGCCGACTACTGCGACGTGGCCCCCGAGTTCGGGAGCCTCGACGACATGGCCCGCCTCATCAGCGCGGCCCACGACCGGGGCATGCGGATCTTGATCGATCTCGTCCTCAACCACACGAGCGACGCCCACCCCTGGTTCGTCGAGTCGCGCTCGTCGCGGGACAACCCGAAGGCCGACTGGTACGTCTGGAGCGACGACGACAAGCGCTACGCGGACATCCGGGTGATCTTCTCGGACAGCGAGTCCTCGAACTGGACCTGGGACGGCGTCCGCCGGCAGTACTACTGGCACCGCTTCTTCCACTTCCAGCCTGACCTCAACCACGAGAACCCCGAGGTCCGGGCGGCGCTGCTCGACGTGGTGCGGTTCTGGCTCGACCTCGGCGTCGACGGGTTTCGGCTTGACGCTGTGCCGTACCTGTTCCAGCGGGAGGGCACGACGGGGGAAAACCTGCCCGAGACTCATGAGTTCCTGCGCCAGATCCGGGCGCTGATCGACGCCGCCTACCCGAACCGGGTCCTCATTGCCGAGGTGAACGGGTGGCCCCACGACGTGGCCGACTACTTCGGCGACGGCGACGAGTGCCAGATGTGCTTCCACTTTCCGCTCATGCCCAGGATGTTCATGGCGATCCGCCGGGAGCACCGCATCCCGATCACCGAGATCCTCGCCCAGACGCCGCCGATCCCGGAGGGCTGCCAGTGGGGGGTCTTCCTGCGCAACCACGACGAGCTCACCCTCGAGATGGTGAGCGACGAGGAGCGCGACTACATGTGGGCCGAGTACGCGGGGGACCCGCGGATGAGGAAGAACCTGGGAATCCGGCGCCGCCTGGCGCCGCTCGTCGACAACGACCGAGGCGTCGCCGAGCTGCTGTTCGCGCTGCTGCTCTCGCTCCCGGGGGCGCCGGTCCTCTACTACGGCGACGAGATCGGCATGGGTGACAACATCTACCTCGGCGACCGCGACACGGTGCGCACCCCCATGCAGTGGACCCCCGACCGGAACGCCGGCTTCTCGACCGCCGACTTCGCCCGGCTCTACCTGCCCCCGCTCATGGACCCCGTCTACGGCTACGCCGCGGTGAATGTCGAGGCGTCGATCCGGGACCCATCATCGCTTCTGCACTGGCTCCGTCGGATGATCGCCGTGCGCCACCAGAACCCGGTCTTCGCGACGGGTTCGTTCGAGGTCCTCCCGGCGGACAACCCGTCGGTGCTCGCCTTCCTGCGCGCCGGTGCCGACCCCGCCACCGGCGCGGTGCGGTCGATCGTCTGTGTGAACAACCTCTCGCGTTTCGCCCAGGCGACCGAGTTGAGCCTGGCGCGCTGGAAGGACTCGCCCCCCGTCGAGCTCATCGGCCGCTCGACGTTCCCGCCGATCGGGCCGGAGGGCTACCCGGTCACGCTCGGGCCGCACGGGTATTTCTGGCTCCAGGTCGGGGGGCGCTGACCGTGACGCCGGACGACGCCGAGCTGGGCGCCCTCGCCCGCTCGTACCTCGACCGCCAGTCCTGGTTCCAGTTGACGGTCCCCGGGGCCCGCCTCGACGAGATTGAGCTCGTGAGGGCTGAGATGCTCCGGGAGGAACCCCTGCCGCTCTGCCGGCTGCTCCTGCGCTGCAGGGCGCGGCACTTCAGCGTCTTCGCCGGATGGCGGGACGTCACCGCGGCCGCCCAGGCTCTGCACGGCCGGGAGGGCGCAATTTTCGGCTCCGCAGCCGGGGACCGCGGCAGCGTGCTCGTTTACGACGCGCTGGCCGACGACGAGCTGGCGCTCGAGCTCTTCGTCCGGGCGACGGGCGGCCGGGAGGCGGCGAGACGCGTCCGGCCGCTCACGACGGCTGTCTCGCACGCCTCGCTCGTCTACGACGGGCGCTACCTCATGAAGTGCTACCGGGTGCTCGAGGACGCCGTCCGCCCGGAGCTCGAGGTGATGATGCAACTCGACGCCGTCGGCTTCAACGCCATCCTCGCCCCGGTGGCGGCCTGGGCCGCCGACGGGTTCGACCTCGCCCTCGTGCGCGAGTACCTCCCCTCGGCCCTCGAGGGGAGGGTGCTGGCGCTGACCTCGCTGCGCGACCTACTGGCCCGGGTCTCCGGTTACGACCGTGCCGACGCCGGCATGGCGCGGGTCGAGCCCGGTCTCGCCGCCGAACCGGCCGCGGCGGTGGCGACGGCCGGCGGGGATCTCGCTTCGGAGATGCGACGCCTCGGCACCACGGCGGCGCGCCTCCACCTCGCCCTCGCCGAGGCCTTCGGGACGAGCGAGATCGGCCCGGGGAGCCTCGCCGACGAGCTCGCCGCAATCGCGACGGGGGCGCCGGCCGGGGGCCGGGCGGCGAAGGACGACCGGACGACGGCGCTCGTGGCGCGGGTCCGCGCCCTCGATCCGGGCGGGGCGGGTTTGGCGATCCGGGTCCACGGGGATTTCCACCTGCGGCGCGTGATGCGCGGCGAGACCGGCTGGATCGTGGTCGGGTTCGGCGACGACCCGCTCTACGCCGACTCGCTCCCGTCGCTCCGCCCGCGTTCGGGCACGCCCATCGAGGACCTCGCCGACATGTGGTTCTCGATCGACCGCGTCGCCCGGGAGGCGCTCGCCCAGCGGCCCCCCGCCGAACTCGAACCCGCCGGGGCGCTCGCCCGGGAGTGGGTGGTGCGCAACCGGCGGGCCTTCCTGGCCGGGTATCTCGCCACGGACGATGTCGCCCGCCTGCTGCCCGCGGACGCCGGCGTCGTCGAGGGGCTGCTCGCCGTGCTGACGGCCGCGCGCGAGCACGGTCACAGGACGGCGGCCTCCGGGCGCTGAGCGGCTCCTGTCCGCCGACAGGCGCGCGCGGCCGGTATCGAGTGGACTGGACGCTCATGGATGACGTGCAGCCCGACCCTCGGCCGCAGTTCCGCGGCGCCTACCTCGACCACGCGGCGACGACGCCGATGCGCCCGGAGGCCGTGGCGGCGATGCTGCCGTACTGCACGGCCGAGTTCGGCAACCCCTCTGGCGCCTATGCCGCCGGCCGGCGAGCGAGGCGCGCGCTCGACGACGCCCGGGACGAGATGGCCGCCATGCTCGGTTGCGCGCCGGGCGAGATCGTCTTCACCTCGGGCGGGACCGAGGCCGACAACCTCGCCGTGCTCGGCGTGCACGCCCGGATCGGTGGCACCGTCGTCACGACGGCGATCGAGCACCACGCGGTGCTGAACCCGGCACGCCGGATCGGCGCGCGGCTCGTCGGCGCGACAGCCGAGGGCCTCGTCGACCTCGACGCCCTCGCCCTCGCGCTCGACGAGACGGTGACGCTCGTGAGCGTGATGGCCGTGAACAACGAGGTCGGTACCGTCCAGCCGCTCGGCGACGTCGTCGCCGCCGTCAGGCGGGCGGCGCCGCGGGCCCTTGTCCACAGCGACGCCGTCCAGGCGTTCTCGTGGTGCCCGGTCGACTCCGCACTCGCCGGGTGCGACCTCGTCTCGGTGTCGGCCCACAAGTTCGGGGGCCCGAAGGGGGCGGGCGCCCTCGTCGTGCGGGGCCGGGCCGCGCTGGCGCTCACGCCGGTGCTCGCCGGCGGGGGCCAGGAGCGGAACCTGCGGCCGGGGACGGAGAACGTCGCGGGGATCGTCGCCATGGCGGCGGCGGCGCGGGCGACGGCGGAGGAGCGGGCTGCCGCCGGTGCGGCGACGGGCGTCCTCCGCGACCGGTTCCTCGACCGGCTCGCCCGGGAGGTGCCGGCGATGGTGGAGTCAGTCCCCCGCTCGCTCACCGTCCCCGGGCATGCCCACGTCCGGTTCCCCGGCGTCCTCGCCGAGGAGCTCCTCTTCCTCCTCGACGAGGGCGGCATCGCCGCTTCCGCCGGCTCGGCGTGCTCCTCGGGGGCGATCGAGCCGAGCCACGTCCTACGGGCGATGGGCTGGAATCGTCCCGCCGCCCGCGAGGCGGTGCGGTTCACGCTCGGCCCAGAGACGACCGCGGACGATATCGACGGGGCCGCGGATGCCGTCGTGGCTGCGGTCGGGTCGCTCACCCGACTGAGCGCGATGGGAGACTGAGCACGTGCGCGTGCTCGTCGCGATGTCCGGCGGCGTCGATTCCTCGGTGGCAGCGGCCCTCCTCGTCAAGGCGGGCCACGAGGTCGTCGGCGCGACCCTGAAGCTCTGGGGTGGGGCTGGCGACTCGGGATGCTGCTCCGTCGCCGACGTCGACGACGCCCGCCGGGTCGCCGACCAGCTGGGCATCGACCACCGGGTGTTGAACTTCACCGAGGAGTTCTCAGCCGACGTGGTCGAGCCGTACGTGGCGGACCACGCGGCGGGCAGGACGCCCAACCCCTGTGTCGAGTGCAACCGCGCCGTCAAGTTCGGCCATCTCGCCGCTCGCGCCCGCCGGCTCGGCTTCGACGCGGTGGCGACCGGCCACCACGCCCGGGTCGGCGTGGGGGGTGGGCGGGTGACGCTGCGCCGGGGCGTCGACCCCGCAAAGGACCAGTCCTACGTGCTCGCGACCCTCCGGGCGCCGGACATCGCCCGCGTGCTGATGCCGGTCGGCGAGTTCACCAAAGCGGCCGTGCGCGAGCTCGCCGCGAGGTTCCGCCTGCGGACCGCCGCCAAGCCGGACAGCCAGGACGTTTGCTTCATCGCCTCCCGCTCGCCTGGGACGGGGCGGTCGGCGTTCCTGGCAGAGCGGATCCCGCTGCACCCGGGGCGCGTCGTCGACCTGGCGACCGGCGCCGAGCTGGCGCGGCTAACGGCGGTCGAACTCGTCACGGTCGGCCAGCGCCGGGGCCTCGGCGTCGCCGCCGGCGGGCGCCGCTACGCCGTCGCGGTCGACGTCGAGAAGTCGACGGTCGTCGCCGGGTCGCAGGCGGACCTGCTCGTCGAGGGCGTCACCTTCGGCGCCCGCACCTGGTTTGACGCGGCCCTGCCGCCGGGCACGCCCGTCGAGGTCCAGGTGAGCGCCCACGGGGTGGCCCGCCGGGCGGTCGTCACCGCCGGGGGGATCGCCTACGACCGGCCCGAGCGGCGGGTCGCGCCCGGCCAGGTCGTCGCCTGCTACTCCGGCGACATGGTCGTGGGCTCGGGGATCGCGGCGTGACGACGGGTTCGGCGAGCGGCGCCCGGCGTCACGGGTGGCCGCCTGGCGGGGCGTCGTCCGACCCCGCGACGCGGGTCGCCGAGCTGCGGGAGCTGATCCGTTACCACGCCGACCGGTACTACCGGGACGACGCGCCCGAGATCGCCGACGCCGAGTACGACGCCCTCGTCGTCGAGTTGCAGCACCTCGAGCGCGCCCACCCCGAGCTGGCGGCGCCCGACTCGGTCTCGCAAGCCGTCGGCGCCCCACCCTCGGCGCAGTTCGCGCCGGTGCGCCACGCCGTGCGGATGATGAGCCTCGACGACGTCTTCTCCCTCGAGGAGTTCCAAGCCTGGGGCGAGCGCGTCGAGCGGGTGCTCGCCGCCGCACCCGGAGCCGGGGACGTGACGGCGGTGCGTTTCGTCTGCGAGCCGAAGATCGACGGGCTCGCTGTCTCGCTCCGTTACGAGGACGGCCGGCTCGTCCAGGCCGCGACCCGCGGCGACGGCACGACCGGCGAGGACGTCACGGCGAACGTCGCCACGATCGGCGCCATCCCCGAGAGGCTCGCGCTCGGCGCCGCCGACGTGCCGAGGGTCCTCGAGGTGCGCGGCGAGGTGTACCTGCCGGTCTCAGCGTTCGCAGAGCTCAACCGGCGGCAGGCGGCGGCCGGGCTGCGCACCTTCGCCAACCCCCGCAATTCGGCCGCCGGATCGCTGCGCCAGAAGGACCCGGTTGTCACCGCTTCGCGCCCGCTCTCGTTCTGGGCCTACCAGGTCGGCGAGGTCGACGGTGGCGCCGTCGGGCCCCAGGGCGCCCGCCTCGGCTCGCACAGCGATGCGCTCGAATTCGTCCGGCGGGCGGGCCTGCCGGTGAACCCCGAAGTGAAGGCGGTCGAGGGCCTCGCCGCCGCCTACGAGTTCTGCCGCCACTGGCAGGACCACCGCCACGACCTCGACTACGAGATCGACGGCGTCGTCGCCAAGGTCGACGACCTCGACCTGCAGCGGACGCTCGGCGCGACGTCGCGGGCGCCGCGCTGGGCGATCGCCTACAAGTTCCCGCCCGAGGAGCGCACGACGCTCCTCGAGGACATCCTCGTCTCGATCGGCCGGACGGGGCGGGCGACGCCCTACGCCAAGCTGACCCCGGTCGTCGTCGCCGGGTCGACGGTCGAGTACGCCACGCTGCACAACGAGGACCAGGTGGCGGAGAAGGACGTCCGACCGGGCGACACGGTGATCGTCCGGAAGGCGGGAGACGTCATCCCGGAGGTGGTCGGCGCCGTGCCGGCGAGGCGCCCCGCCGGGACGGCCGCCTGGCGCTTCCCGTGGCGCTGCCCGAGCTGCGCGAGCCCGCTCGTCCGGCTCGACGGGGAGGCGGACACCTACTGCGTGAACCTCGAGTGCGCCGCCCAGCGGGTGCAGCGCCTGGCGCATTTCTGCTCGCGGGCGGCGATGGACATCGAGGGCCTCGGCGAACAGCGCGTGACCCAGCTCGTGGCCGCCGGCCTGCTCAGGGACGTCGCCGACGTCTACGCCCTTCGGGCGGGATCCCTCGCCCCCCTCGAGGGCTTCGGCGAGCTTTCGGCGGCGAACCTCGTGGCGGCGATCGGTGCCTCGCGGACCCGGGGGATGGCGAGGCTCCTCGTCGGGTTGTCGATCCGCCATGTCGGCTCGACGGTCGCCGACGCCCTCGCCGGGGAATTCGCCGGCCTCGACGAGCTCGCCTCCGCCGACGACACGCGTCTCGCCGCCGTCGACGGCGTCGGCGCCGTGATCGCCCAGAGTGTGCGGGCCTTCTTCGCCGAGGAGGCCAACCTCGCCGTGATGGGCAAGCTGCGGGCCGCCGGGGTGAGCTTCGCCTCGACCCGCCCCCGGGCGGGATCCGGGCCCGCCCGGACACTCGCGGGGCGCAGCGTCGTCGTCACCGGGAGCCTCGCGGAGTTCACGCGCGAGCAGGCCGAGGCCGCGATCGTGGCCCGCGGGGGGAAGTCCACGGGGTCCGTCTCCGCGAAGACCTCGGTGCTCGTCGTGGGCGCCGAACCCGGCGCCGCGAAGACCGCGAAGGCGGAGGCGCTCGGGATCCCGGTCCTCGATGAGGCGGGCTTCGTCCGTCTGCTCGAGACGGGCGAGATCGTCTGACCCGCGCGACTACGAGGTGATGGCGCGGATCTCTTCAGCGAGCTCGAGCTGACGCGGGCTGGGCTGCGTTTGCTGGAGGGCGAGAAGCCTTGTCACGTCGCCCTCCACCCGAACCCGCCCCGCCAGAAAGGCCTCCAACCCCGTCTGGATGTCGCCGTCGAGGAGCACGGACTTGGCGAGGGCGTAGTCGAGGTGCACGGTGAGCTCGGGCCCGGCGAGGTGGCCAAGGTCGATGTCGATGAAGCCCGCCGAGGTGTCGAGGTGCGCGAGCACGGTCCCCTCGCCGAAGGGCACGCCCTCGACGACGAGATTGGCCCGTACGCTCGCTGCCGGCGCCGTCGGTTCGGCACAGCCGGCGTAGATCGCCCGCGCGGCCCGGATCCACTCGTTGCTAAGGAAGGCGTGTTTTCCCGCCACCGGTCCCCCTCGCGGGGCGGGCCCTTCGCGGCGTCACGCCCCGGGTGCCGAGACTACCTGTCGATTCTGCGCCTTCTGGCGGCTCTGTACGATGTGGCCGTGGCTGTCGACCTGCCCGCGCCGAACTGGAACCCGCCGTCACGGCGGGTCGCGCGGCGGACGCCGCCGGCTGGTCGCCGAGCGGATCGAAGGTGCCCGGGTTGAGCGAAGCCTTCTCCCGTGACGACGTCGTCTACGTCGCTCGCCTGGCGCGGCTCGATCTCGATCGCGGCGAGGTTGACCTGTACGCCGCCCAGCTCGCCTCGATCATCGACCACGTCGCCGCCGTGACCGGGCTCGACACGTCCGACGTGCCCGCCACGGCGCACCCGCTCGAGCTGGTGAACGTGCTGCGCCCGGACATCCCCGGGCCGACGCTGCCGCGCGACGAGGTGCTCGCCCGGGCGCCACTGGCCGAGAGCGGGCGGTTCCGTGTTCCGCCGATCCTGGGCGAGGCGCCGTGAGCGCCTGGGCGTACCCGGCCGGCGCCGTCGAGACCGCCCGGGCCGTGCGTGCGGGGGAGCTGCGCGCCCGCGAGGTCGTCGCGGCGGCGCTCGGGCGCATCGGCCGGTTCGAGGGCGCCCTCCATTGCTTCCTCACCGTGACCGCCGACGCCGCGCTCACCGCCGCCGACGCCGTCGACGCCGTCGTGGCGGCGGGGGGGGATCCGGGCCCGCTCGCCGGTGTGCCGATCGCCCTCAAGGACAACCTGTGCACCCGCGGGATCCCGACGACGGCCGGTTCGCACATCCTCGAGAACTGGGTTCCCCCCTACGACGCGACCGTCGTGAAGGCGGTCGCCGCCGCCGGCGCCGTGGCCGTCGGCAAGACGAACCTCGACGAGTTCGCGATGGGTTCGTCGACGGAGAACTCCGCCTACGGGCCGACCCGCAACCCGTGGGACCCGACCCGCGTGCCAGGGGGTTCGTCCGGGGGGAGTGCCGCCGCCGTCGCGGCGGGCCTCGTGCCACTCGCCCTCGGCTCCGACACCGGGGGCTCGGTCCGCCAGCCGGCGTCGCTGTGCGGGGTCGTGGGCGTGAAGCCGACCTACGGGTTGGTCTCTCGCTACGGGCTGATCGCCTTCGCGAGCTCGCTGGACCAGATCGGCCCCTTCGCCGCGACGGTCGCCGATGCGGCGGCGCTGCTCGACGTCATCGCCGGGCACGACCCGGCCGACTCGACGTCGCTCGACGTGGCCCTCGAGCCGGTGTCGCGCCAGCTCGGCCGGGGCGTCGCCGGGCTGCGGGTCGGCCTCATCTCGGACTTCCTCGTCGACGCCAGCCCGTCGTGCGTCGCGGCCGTCCGCGAGGCGGCGGCGGTGCTCGCCGGCGCCGGCGCCACGGTCGAGGAGGTCGCCGTCCCGGCCCTCATGCTCGGGCTGTCCGCCTACTACCTCGTCGCCCCGGCGGAGGCGTCGTCGAACCTCGCCCGCTACGACGGCGTCCGCTACGGGTTGCGCGTCGATGGCCCGGACGTCACTCAGATGAACGGGAGGTCGCGCTCAGCGGGCTTCGGCCCCGAGGTGAAGCGGCGCATCATGCTCGGCACCTACGTGCTCTCCGCCGGGTACTACGACGCCTACTACGGCCAGGCCCAGCGGGTGCGCACGCTCGTTGCCCGCGGTTTCGCCGAGGCCTACGAGCGCTTCGACGTGCTGATCGGCCCGACCTCGCCGACCGTCGCCTTCGAGATCGGCGCGAAGACCCAGGACCCGCTGGCGATGTACCTCTCGGACCTCTACACGATCCCGACGAACCTCGCCGGCCACCCGGCGGTGAGCGTGCCCTTCGCGCTGTCCGAGGGGCTCCCCGTCGGCGTCCAGGTGCTGGCTCCCGCCCTCGGCGAGGGGCCGATGTTCCGGGCCGCCGCCGTCGTGGAGGCCGGCGCCGATGCGGCGGCCCGCGGGCCGATCGAGCCCCACGCGGCGGGAGCCGTCCGGTGACAGCCAACGGGCCGGTAGCGCCGGGCTGGGAAACGGTCGTCGGGCTCGAGGTGCACTGCGAGTTATTGACGGCGACGAAGCTCTTCTGCTCGTGCCCGAACGCTTTCGGCTCCGAGCCGAACACGAACGTGTGCCCGGTCTGCCTCGGGCTCCCCGGATCGCTGCCCGTGCTGAACGCGCGAGCGGTCGAGTTCGCGATGCGGATCGGGACGGCGCTCGGATCGTCGATCGAGCCGTCGGTCTTCCACCGGAAGAACTACTTCTACCCCGACATGCCGAAGGACTACCAGATCAGCCAGTACGACGCGCCGATCAACGTCGGCGGCCACATCGAGCTCGCTGACGGCTCGCTCGTCGGCATCGTGCGGGCCCACATCGAGGAGGACACCGGCAAGACGACGCACGTCGGCGGGGGCGGGCGGATCCACGATGCCGATTACTCCCTCGTCGACTACAACCGCGCCGGCGTCCCGCTCGTCGAGATCGTCTCCGCCCCGGACATCCGCGGCGCCGAGCAGGCCCGCGGCTACGTGAACGAGCTGCGGGCGATCCTCATCGCCACGGGGACCTCCGACGGCCGGATGGAGGAGGGCTCGCTGCGCGTCGACGCCAACATCTCGGTCCGCCGCCGGGGCGACGCCGAGTACGGGACCCGTTGTGAGGTGAAGAACCTCAACTCGCTCCGGTCGCTCGGACGCGCGATCGAGTACGAGGCGGCCCGCCAGATCGCCCTCCTCGAGGCCGGCGGGAGGGTCGTGCAGGAGACCCGCCACTGGAACGAGGAGGAGGGCCGTACCTCGTCGCTGCGGTCGAAAGAGGAGGCCTTCGACTACCGGTACTTCACCGAGCCGGACCTCGTCCCGCTCGCTCCCGCGGCGGCCCAGATCGCCGCGGTGGCGGCGGAGCTCGGCCCGCTGCCGGCGGCGCGCCGCCACCGTCTCGCCGAAATCGTCGCCCGGGACGGCGGGCCAGCCCCGGTCGAGCAGCTCGCCACCGTGGTCGTCCTCGGGCTCGACGACCTCGTTTTCGGCGCGGCCGCGTGTGGGGCCGACCCGCGCCTCGCCCTCGCCCGGGCGGCGAACGAGGCCGCCAACCGGGTCGACGCGGCGCGCGGCCTCGATCCGGCTTCCTTTGCCGAGCTCGTGAAGCTGGAGGCCGCCGGGAGCCTGACGGCGACGCAGTCGAAGTCGGTCCTCGTCGCGATGCTCGACGGCGGCGGCGAACCGGCCGCGATCGCCACCCGTCTGGGGTTCGAGGCGCTCGACGCGACCGAGCTCGAGGCGGCGATCGACGCCACGATCGCCGCCCATCCGGCCGAATGGGAGCGCTACCTCGCCGGCGACGCCAAGGTGGCCCAGTTCCTCCTCGGTGACGTGATGCGGGTGACAAAGGGCCGGGCGAACGGCAAGGCCGTCGCGGCGTCCTTTGCGGCCCGCCGGAGCTGACTCGGACGGGCGCGCCTGCCTAGTGTGGCGCGATGGCCCCCCCTGAAACCCCCGAAGCCCCGCCGGAACCCGCCGCGTCGTTGAAGATCCGCAGTCAGGACGTGACGGAGTGGCCGCGACGCGCCGCCGCCCGGGCCATGCTGCGCGCCGTCGGGATGACCGACGGCGACTTCGGGCTCCCGCAGGTCGGGATCGCCTCGACCTGGAACGAGGTCACGCCGTGCAACCTCCCCCTGAAGCGCCTGGCGCAACGCGCCAAGCAGGGCGTGCGCGACGCCGGCGGCTTCCCGTTCGAGTTCGTGACGATCGCCGTCTCGGACGGGATCGCAATGGGCCACGAGGGGATGCGGGCCTCGCTCGTCAGCCGGGAGGTGATCGCCGACTCGGTGGAGACGATGATGCATGCCGAGCGCTTCGACGCCTTCGTCGGCCTCGCCGGCTGCGACAAGTCCCTCCCCGGGATGCTGATGGCGGCGGCCCGTCTCGACCTGCCGATGGTCTTCGTTTACGCCGGCACGATCCTGCCCGGGCACTGGCGGGATGCCACGCTCGACATCACGAGCGTCTTCGAGGCGGTCGGGGCGCACGCCCGCGGCGACATCGACGACCGGGCCCTCCACGAGATCGAGGCCCACGCCTGCCCGACCGAGGGGTCGTGTGCCGGGATGTTCACCGCTAACACGATGGCCGCGGTCGCCGAGGCGCTCGGCATGGCGCTACCGGCGGGGGCGACGCCCCCCGCCGTCGACCGGCGCCGTGACGACATCGCCTACGAGTCGGGTCGCGTCGTGCTCACGCTCTTGGAAAAGGAGATCCGGCCGCGCCAGATCATGACGAAGCGGGCCTTCGAGAACGCGATCGCCGTGACGATGGCGCTCGGCGGGTCGACGAACGCCGTACTGCACCTGTTGGCGATCGCCAACGAGGCGGGGGTCGGGCTCTGTCTCGACGACTTCAACACGGTCGGTGCCCGCGTGCCGCACCTCGCGGACATGAAGCCGCACGGCAGGTTCCACATGGTCGACCTCGACCGGATCGGGGGCGTGCCCGTCGTGATGCAGCTCCTCCTCGACGAGGGGCTGATCCACGGGGACTGCCTGACGGTGACCGGGAGGACGGTGGCGGAGAACCTCGCGCGGATCGAGCCCCCCGCCCCCGACGGCACGGTCGTGCACCCGTTCGCTTCGCCGATCCACGCCCGCGGCATCGTCGTGCTGCGCGGCAGCCTCGCCCCCGAGGGCGCCGTGGTGAAGATCGCCGGAGCCGACATCGACCGCTTCGCCGGCACGGCCCGCGTCTTCGACGGCGAGGAGGCGGCGATGGGGGCGATCCTCTCGGGCTCGATCGAGCCCGGGACGGTCCTCGTCATCCGCTACGAGGGTCCGCAGGGTGGTCCGGGGATGCGGGAGATGCTCTCGATCACCGGCGCGCTCGTGGGCGCCGGGCGCGACAAGGACTGCGCCCTCGTCACCGACGGCCGCTTCTCGGGCGGGACCCAGGGCTTCTGCATCGGCCACGTCGCCCCCGAGGCCGCCCTCGGCGGGCCGATCGCGCTCGTCGCCGACGGAGACCGGGTGTCGATCGACGCCACCACAGGCTCGGTCGATCTCCTGGTTCCCGCCGACGAGCTGGCGCGCCGGCGTGCCGGGTGGAGCCCGCCTCCCGCCCGCTACACGTCCGGGGTGCTCGCCAAGTACGCCCGGCTCGTCACCGGGGCCGAACGGGGCGCCGTCACGGCGCCGTGAGCCCGGCCGAAGCCCGTGGTTTGCCGAATCCTGGCGGACCTGACAGAATCGTCGTGATGATGAAGGCGCCGCGGAACCCGTCGAACCTCGTAGTCCTTGAATAGCGCGCGGCGGCTCTGACCGTCAGCGCGCTCCCGACCTCCCGCAAGGGAGGTCGTTTTGTATCCGGCGTGCGGCGATCCAGCAGCGATCAGTTGCAGTTGACAGGTACCGAACACCCGTTGGATGGGAGAGAAAAGTGGAAGTGACCGGAGCGCAGGCCCTGATTATGAGCCTCGAGGCGCAGGGTGTCGAGGTCGCCTTCGGCATTCCGGGGGGCGCCATCCTCCCCGTCTACGACCCGATCCTCGACTCGTCGATCCGGCACATTCACGTCCGCCACGAGCAGGGCGCCGGTCACGCCGCCGAGGGCTATGCCGACGCGACGGGGCGTCCCGGAGTCGCCATCGTGACGAGCGGCCCGGGGGCGACGAACATCGTCACGCCGGTAGCCGACGCCTACATGGACTCCGTCCCGCTCGTCGTCGTCGCCGGCCAGGTTGCGGCCGGCGCCATCGGCACGGACGCCTTCCAGGAGGTCGACACGACCGGCGTCACGATGGGGGTGACGAAGCACAACTACCTCGTGAAAGACGCCTCTGAGATATCCAGGATCGTCGCTGAGGCGTTCCACATCGCGACGACCGGCCGCCCGGGCCCGGTGCTGATCGACTTCCCGAAAGATGTCGCCAACATGCGGATCGAGTGGGAGCCGGCCGGCGGGGTCGACCTGCCGGGGTACTGGCCGCCGATGGAGCCCGACCCCGAGGCGATCCGCCGCGCCGCCGAGCTCATCCGGGACGCCCGCCGGCCCGTCTTCTACGTGGGCGGTGGCGTCGTCAAGGCGGAGGCGAGCCCGGTGCTCGCTGAGCTCGTGGCCGCGACGGGGATCCCGGTCGTGACGACGCTGATGGCGCGGGGCGCCTTCCCCGACTCCAGCCCGCTCTGCCTCGGCATGCCGGGCATGCACGGGAGTTACACGGCCGTGACGGCGATCCAGAAGTCGGACCTGCTCGTCTCGCTCGGGGCACGCTTCGACGACCGGGTGACGGGCAAGGTGGCGGCGTTCGCGCCCGAGGCGCGCGTCATCCACGTCGACATCGACCCCGCCGAGATCGGAAAGGTGCGCCGGCCCGACGTCGCCGTCATCGCCGACTGCCGCCTCGCCATCGAGGCGCTCGTCGCGGCGCTGGCCGAGGGCGGGCCCCTGGACGCCGGGCGGCTCGCCGCCTGGACGGCCGAGCTCGCCGAATGGCGGACTCGTTTCCCCTACACCTACGACGCCGGCGATGGCTCGACGATCAAGCCGCAGTACGTCGTGGAGCAGTTGCGGGCCGCGACACCCCCCGACACGATCCTCGTGTCGGGGGTCGGCCAGCACCAGATGTGGGCGTCGCAGTTTTGGCAATTCGAACGCCCGCGCACCTGGATCAACTCCGGAGGCCTCGGCACGATGGGCTTCGCCGTTCCGGCGGCGATGGGCGCCAAGGTCGGCCGGCCGGACCGCATGGTCTGGGCGATCGACGGCGACGGTTGCTTCCAGATGACCGCCCAGGAGCTCGTCACGATGTCGATGGAGCACATCCCCGTGAAGATCGCCATCCTGAACAACTCGTACCTCGGCATGGTGCGCCAGTGGCAGCAGATGTTCTACAAGGAGCGCTACTCCTCGGTGTACCTGTCACCCGACCTCCCCGACTACGTCGGCTGGGCCGAGTCGATGGGCTGCGTCGGGCTGCTGGTCACGGCCCCGGAGGAGGTGCGGCCGGCGATCGAGAAGGCGAACGAGATCGACGACCGGTCGGTCGTCATCGACTTCCGCACGGACGCCGCCGAGCAGGTCTACCCGATCGTCCCGGCGGGGATGTCGAACGACGACATCGTCCTCCACCCGAGCCAGGCGGGGGCCGCCCGATGAGCGCGAGCACGAACGGCAACTCGAAGCCCCGCTACCACCTGCTCTCGGTGCGGGTGGAGAACCGGGCGGGGGTGCTCGCCAGGGTCGCGGGCCTGTTCGCGCGGCGGGGCTTCAACATCGTCTCACTGGCGGTGGCGCCCACCCAGGACGAGCGGTTCAGCCGAATCTCGATCGTCGTCGACGTCGAGTCGGCGCCCCTCAGCCAGATCGTCGAGCAGCTCGCCAAGCTGATCAACGTCGTGAAGATCAGCGAGCTCGACCCGGGCGACGCCCGCGAGGCGGAGCTTCTGCTCGTGACCGTCGGGGTCCCCCGGGCCGGCGGGAAGGGTCTGGGGGAGCTGATCGGGCGTTTCGGCGCCACCGTCCTCGAGGAGAGCGCCGAGGCGACGATGATCATGCTCGTCGGCGACAGCGAGTCGCTCGATGATTTCGAGGCCGGACTGGAGCGCTACGGCATCGTCGAGATCCAGCGCACCGGGAGGATCGGACTTCCTACACTGAGCCCGTCGACTTGAGGGGCGCCGTCACGGCCACGTCGTCGACGCGCACCGGACACGGCGCCACCACCTAGCGAGGGAAGGACGGCATGGCCAAGCTCTACTACGAATCGGACGCCGACCGGTCCGCGATCGCCGGTCGCCGGGTCGCCATCCTCGGCTACGGGTCCCAGGGGCATGCCCACGCCCTCAACCTGCGCGACAGCGGCGTCGACGTCCGGGTCGGGCTACGCCCGTCCTCGTCGTCCCGCGAGAAGGCCGAGGAAGCGGGGCTGCGCGTCCTCGACATCGCGGCAGCGACGGCCGAGGCCGACGTCGTGATGGTGCTGCTGCCGGACACCGAGCAGCCGAAGGTCTACGCCGCCGAGATGGCGCCGCACCTCGACCCGGGGGACGCGCTGCTGTTCGCCCACGGTTTCAACATCCGCTTCGGGACGATCACGCCACCGCCCGAGATCGACGTGGCGATGGTCGCGCCGAAGGGCCCGGGGCACCTCGTACGGCGGACCTACACCGAGGGGGGCGGCGTGCCCTCGCTCGTCGCCGTGGCGCAGGACGCGACGGGTGGTGCCCACGCGCTGGCGCTCGCCTACGCCGACGCCCTCGGCGCGACCCGCGCCGGGGTGCTCGAGACGACGTTCACCGAGGAGACCGAGACCGACCTCTTCGGCGAGCAGGTCGTGCTGTGCGGCGGGTTGACGGCGCTCGCCACGGCCGCCTTCGAGACGCTCGTCTCCGCGGGCTACCAGCCCGAATCGGCGTACTTCGAGTGCCTCCACGAGATGAAGCTCATCGTCGACCTGATGTACGAGCAGGGCATCTCGGGGATGCGCTTCAGCGTCTCGGACACCGCCGAGTACGGGGACCTGACGCGGGGCCCCCGCGTCATCAACGCGAGCGTCCGCGCCGAGATGCGCCGGATCCTCGACGAGATCCAGGACGGCAGTTTCGCCGCCGAGTGGATCGCCGAGAACGAACGCGGCCGGCCCCTCTACACGGAGCTCCGCGAGAAGGGCCGGACCCACCAGATCGAGACCGTCGGCGCCGAGCTGCGGGCGATGATGCCGTTCATCGCGGCCGGCCGCCAGCGCTTCGAGGATGTCTCCGGGGGGTAGCCGGACCGCTCAGGCGAGCTCGCCGACGACCCAGTCGATGCACGCCGTCAGAGCCTCGAGGTCGGCGCGCTCGATGGCCGGGAACATCGCGATCCGCAGTTGGTTGCGGCCGAGCTTGCGGTAGGGCTCGACGTCGACGATGCCGTTGGCGCGCAGGGTCTTGGCGACCAGCGCCGCGTCGACGCCGTCGGCGAAGTCGATCGTCGCGACCGAGTGGCTGCGCTCGGCGGGGTCGGCGACGAAGGGCGTCGCGTAGTCCGCCTTCTCCGCCCAGCCGTAGATCGTGTCGGCCGAGGTGTCGCAGCGCGCCACCGCCCAGGCGAGGCCCCCCTCGGCGTTCATCCATTCGACCTGCTGGGCGAGCAGCCAGAGCGTGGCGAGCGCCGGCGTGTTGTACGTCTGGTTGAGCCGGGAGTTCTCGGCGGCGAGGTTCAGGTCGAGGAACGGCGGCATCCAGCGCCCGGCGGCGGCGAGCCGCGCGCTGCGTTCGAGGGCGGCGGGGGAGCACACCGCGAGCCACAGCCCGCCCTCGGAGGCGAACCCCTTCTGGGGCGCGAAGTAGTAGGCGTCGCACTCGCCCAGGTCCACGGGCAGGCAGCCGGCGGCCGAGGTCGCGTCGACGATCACGAGCCCGGCGGCGGCGCGCCCGTCGCCGTGGCGGGGGCGGATGACGGGCATCGCGACGCCGGTCGACGTCTCATTGTGGGTGAGGGCGTAGGTGTCGACGGCGTCGTTGGCGACGGGGTCGGGGCGCGTCCCGGGCTCGGCGGAGAGGATCTCGGGCGCGGCGAGGTGGGGGGCGGCCTGCACGGCGGCGGTGAAGCGGGCGGAGAAGTCGCCGAAGGAGCAGTGCTGGCTCCGCTCCTCGATCAGGCAGAACGTCGCCACGTCGAAGAACGCCGTCGTGCCACCGTTGCCGAGCACGATCTCGTAGCCGTCGGGGGCGTCGAAGAGGGTCGCGAGCCCCGACCGCACCCGTGCGACGACGTCGCGCACGCCGGGGCGCCGGTGCGAGGTCCCGAGGTAGACCGGCGCGACGTCGACGAGCGAGGCGAGCGCCTCGGGGCGGACCTTGGACGGTCCCGAGCCGAAACGCCCGTCGGATGGGAGCAGCGGCCTCGGGATCTCGGGCGTGGACACGTCATCTCTCCTTTGCGAATGGTCCGCTTTTGGCGGAGGTCCCGCTTTGCAGCAGACTGTGCAAGCATGACAGCTATGAGCGCCGATCCCCAGTTTGCGCCGGGAATCAGCCCGGTTGCCCCCGCCGACGCCGCCGGGGGCAACCAGTCGGGCGTTTCCCGGCGGATCGGCGGCGTCGAGGCCTCGGCCACGCTGGCGATCGATGCCAAGGCGAAGGCCCTGCAAGAGGCGGGTGTCGACGTCATCAGCTTCGGCGCTGGCGAGCCCGACTTCCCGACCCCCCCCGCCATCGTCGAGGCCGGCGTCGCCGCCTGCCGGGACCCGAAGTGTCACCACTACTCGCCGACCGCAGGCCTGCCGGCGTTGCGCGAGGCGATCGCGAACAAGACCCTGCGGGATTCGGGCTTCTCGGTCACGCCAGCCCAGGTGCTCGTCACGAACGGCGCCAAGCACGCCCTGGCGAACGCGTTCGCGACCCTCCTCGACCCGGGCGACGAGGTCCTCGTCATCGCCCCGTACTGGACGACGTACCCCGAGTCGGTGCAGCTGGCGGCCGGGGTGCCGGTCTTCGTGCCGACCGACGAGACGACCGATTTCATGGCGACGCCCGAGGCGCTGGCGTCGCGGGCGACCCCGCGCACCAAGGTCCTGCTCTTCAACTCGCCGGCGAACCCGTCCGGGACTGTCTACCCGAGGCCGGCCATGGCCGCGATCGGCCGCCTCGCCGCCGAGCGCGGCTGGTGGGTCGTCACCGACGAGATCTACGAGCACCTCGTCTACGACGGCGCCGAGCGGCTCTCGCTGCCGGTCGTCGCGCCGGAGGCCGCCGAACGCTGCGTCGTCCTGAACAGCGTCTCGAAGACGTTCGCCATGACGGGCTGGCGGGTCGGCTGGATGATTGGACCGAAGCCGGTCATCGCCGCAGCGACGAACCTGCAGAGCCAGGAGACCTCGAATGTGAACAACGTCGCCCAGGTGGCGGCGCTCGCCGCGCTCACCGGTGATCTCGCGTCGGTTGCGGCGATGCACGCGGCCTTCGAGCGCCGCCGGCGGTCGATCCACCGCTTGCTGAACGAGATCCCCGGTGTGACCTGCACGAACCCTCGTGGGGCCTTCTACGCTTTCCCGTCGCTCGCCGGCGTCCTCGGGCGCGAGCTGCGCGGGCGCCGGGCGGCGACGACCCTCGAGCTCGCCGAGATCGTGCTCGACGAGGTGAACGTCGCCTTCGTCCCGGGCGAGGCCTTCGGCGCCCCCGGCTACGCCCGCTTCTCCTACGCACTCTCGGACGACGACCTCGAGGAGGGCGTCAGCCGCTTCGCCGCGCTGGTGCGAGAGTCGAAGGACTGACCGACCGCCCGACCCGGGCCACGACAACGGAGTGAGAAGAACCATGAGCCGTATCCTCGTCACCGAAGCCCTCTCGGCACGCGGACTCGACGCTATGACCGCCGCCGGGCACGAGGTCGACGTCCGGCTCGGGCTCTCGCCCGACGAGCTCCTTGCCGTGATCCCCGGGGCACAAGCCCTCGTGATCCGCTCGGCGACGAAAGTCAACGCCGGGGTGCTCGCCGCCGGGCGCGACCTCGTCGTCGTCGGTCGGGCCGGTGTCGGCCTCGACAACGTCGACGTCGCCGAGGCGACGCGGCGCGGGGTGATGGTCGTGAACGCCCCCGAGTCGAACATCCTTTCGGCGGCGGAGCTGACCATCGCCCTCCTGCTCGCCCAGGCGCGCAACATCCCCCAGGCCCACGCCGCCCTCATCGCCGGCCGCTGGGAGCGTTCCCGGTGGGAGGGCGTGGAGCTGCACGGCAAGACGCTCGGCGTTGTCGGCCTCGGCCGGATCGGTGCCCTCGTGGCGCAGCGGGCGCTGGGGTTCGGGATGCTGCTCGTCGCCCACGACCCCTACGTCGCCCCGGAGCGCGCCAAACGGATGGGGGTCGAGCTCACCAGCCTCGAGGACCTCGTAAGCCGGAGCGACTTCATCACGATCCACCTGCCCAAGAACCCGGAGACGGTGGGGCTGTTCGGGCGGGAGCTACTTGCCCGGGCCAAGCCCGGCGTGCGGATCGTGAACGCCGCCCGGGGCGGGATCATCGACGAGGAGGCGCTCGCCGAGGCGATCCGCGAGGGGCGCGTCGGCGGCGCGGCGATCGACGTCTTCGCCGCCGAGCCGACGACCGCCTCGCCGCTCTTCTCGCTCCCCTCGGTCGTCGTTACCCCGCACCTCGGCGCGAGCACGAACGAGGCCCAGGACAAGGCGGGCGAGCAGATCGCCGAGCAGGTCGTGCTGGCGCTCGCGGGGGATTTCGTGCCGTTCGCCGTGAACGTCGAGGCGGGAGCCGTCTCCGAGACGGTCCGCCCGTTCCTCGGCATCTCCGGGATCCTCGGCTGCTTCATGGCCTCGCTCGAGGGCGGGCTGCCCGACGAGCTCACGGTCGAGTGCCAAGGCATCCTCGCCAGCGAGGACGTGAGCATCCTTGCGCTCTCGGTCCTGAAGGGCCTCTTCGCCGCCGTGAGCGACGAGCCGGTCTCGTACGTGAACGCGCGCCAGGTCGCCGAGGAGCGGGGGCTCGTTGTCCACGAGACCCAGACGGCGAGTTCGCCGTACCGGGTGAGCGTGGTCAGCGTCCGCTCGTCGCGCCACTCGATCTCCGGCACGCTCCTCGGCGGGGCGCCGCGCATCGTCGAGGTCGACGCCCACGCCGTCGAGGTGCCGCCGGCAGACGTGATGCTTGTCGTGCGCAACGACGACCGCCCGGGGATGATCGGCCTCGTCGGCACGGCGCTCGGCGACGCCGGGATCAGCATCGCCAACATGGCGGTCGGCCAGACCGCGGGGGGCACGACGGCCCTGATGGTGTTGGCGACAGGACGCACCGTGCCGGCCGAGATCCTGGAGAAGCTGCGAGGCGCCTCGGGGATCCTCGACGTCTACCAGGTGACGACGGTCTAGGTCGGTGTCGAGTTGGTCCTTATCGGCAAGGCAGTAACCTGCGTGTTTGCATCTGGCACGGGTGCAAAGAGGGACTAAGAGGCCGCGCGGATAGGCGATTGAAAGGGACCATCCACCGGTCGCCGTGAAGGCCCAACTGGACTGTCGGGTGCTTACCCCACCCGACGACCAGCGGAGGTCTCCACCATCATGCGCGC
>Ga0187873_1000055_pt1 | contig 125465 bp, 109 predicted proteins | sample June2016WEW_16_1_2_FD_133012 | JGI IMG/M metagenome (GOLD analysis project Ga0187873, IMG submission 133012) | Peatland microbial communities from SPRUCE experiment site at the Marcell Experimental Forest, Minnesota, USA - June2016WEW_16_100 | ecosystem: Environmental > Terrestrial > Soil >...
CAGTTACACCTTTGACGCCAATCCGGCCGGGACTGCCCGCAGCGGGACGATCACGGTGGGCGGGCAGACGTTCACGGTGAGCCAGGCGGCGGCGGCCTGCACCTATGCGTTGTCGGCGGCCAGCACCAACGTGGCCGCGAGCGCCGGCAGCGGCAGTGTAGGTTTGACGGCGGGAGTCGGTTGCACTTGGACGGCGGTCAGCAGCACCAACTGGTTGCACACCACCAGCAGCGGAACCGGCAATGGGACGGTCAGTTACACCTTTGACGCCAATCCGGCCGGGACTGCCCGCAGCGGGACGATCACGGTGGGCGGGCAGACGTTCACGGTGAGCCAACCGGCGGGGACCTGCACCTATGCGTTGTCGGCGGCCAGCACCAACGTGGCCGCGAGCGCCGGCAGCGGCAGTGTGGATGTGACGGCGGGAGACGGTTGCAGTTGGACGGCGGTAAGCAGCACCAACTGGTTGCACACCACCAGCAGCGGAACCGGCACCGGGACGGTGAGTTACACCGTGGATGCCAACAGCGGCACCTGTATTGCGCGGAGCGGGACGATCACGGTGGGCGGGCAGACATTCACAGTGAATCAGGCAGCGGGCAGCTTCGCGCTGTCGGCAGCCAGCACCAACGTGGCAGCCAGCGCCGGCAGCGGCAGTGTGGGTTTGACGGCAAGTAACGGTTGCCCGTGGACGGCGGTCAGCAGCACCAACTGGCTTCACACCAGCAGCAGCGGAACCGGCAACGGGACGGTGAGTTACACCGTGGATGCCAACACCGGCAACTGTATTGCGCGGAGCGGGACGATCACGGTGGGCGGGCAGACATTCACAGTGAATCAGGCAGCGGGCAGCGGCACCTATGCGTTGTCGGCGGCCAGCACCAACGTGGCCGCGAGCGCCGGCAGCGGCAGTGTGGGTTTGACGGCGGGAGACGGTTGCAGTTGGACGGCAGTCAGCAGCAACAGCTGGCTTCACACCACCAGCAGCGGAACCGGCAATGGGACGGTCAGTTACACCTTTGACGCCAACACCGGCACCAACAGCAGTCCGCGCACAGGGACAATGACGATTGCCGGTCAGACGTTCACGGTGACACAGGCGGGTAACCCAGTCACGCTTGCGTCGCTGCTGGGCACGTATAACGGTCTGGCGATTCAAACCAATGCGCCGTCGCATGGCAGCTCCGGGTCAATCAACCTTGTGCTCAGCAAGACGGGGTCGTTTGCTGCCAATCTGACCATGGGCGGCGTGAAATCGGCGTTCAAGGGGCAGTTTGATACTTCGGGCAACGCGACGAACACGGTCACCCGCAAACGCTTGAACCCGCTACAGGTCATCCTGCATTTGGATGTCGTGAGTAATACTGATACTGATGGGATCACAGGAACGGTGTCGGAGGACGGTACGTTCACTTCCGAGCTGTTGGCTGACCGGGCGGTATTCAATAGAACCAATTCATGTCCGTGGGCGGGAACTTACACCGTTGTATTAGTGCCGCCCGATGGGAGCGATCCTGATATTCCGCAGGGATATGGGTATGGGACGTTGAAAGTCACAACAATGGGCGGTGGGAAACTGACCGGTGTGCTCGGTGATGGGACAAAGATCAGTGTCACCGTTCCCTTGTCCAAGTATGGCACGTGGCCGCTGTATAATGTGCTCTACAGGAACCAAGGTTCGTGCATTGGCTGGGTGACGTTTGCCACCAATAACACGCTTGACGCGACGGTGGATTGGTTCAGACCGCCCATGTCGACTTCTCACTACTATCCTGCTGGGTTCACGACCAATGTTACGTTGATCGGCGACAAATACGTGTCGCCGTCAGCGGGCGGCCCGAGTGCCGCAGGCGATCGACAGATCGCTTTGGGCGGCGGCAATCTGGTAAGCAGTATCGTTAAGACCGGGAGTGTTGACGCCGCGGGCAATGTTACCGTGTCGCCCCCGAACAGCGAGAACCTGCAGATAAAACTCCAAACGGCAACGGGCCAATTCAGTGGCAGCTTCACGCATCCGTTACTCAACAAGAGAATCACCTTCAAGGGACTGGTCTTGCAGATTGAGACGAACGGGGCCGGCTACTTCTTGGGGACAAACGAGAGCGGCTACGTGACGATCGAGCCGGTGCCGTGAGGGGCGCACACCTGCGCTGGTACATAAGTTAGGCTTCCAAGCCTGACGCTTGTAGAACGGGCATGGCGCCGTCGCGATAGGGGCTTTGGCGCGGCGGCGACCTGCCTGTTCATTGGTTGATCGTGGCAGACGGGCTGGAAGCCCGTTCTACAGGACAGGCAGGATGCGTATCCCACGGGGTTGCGAGACACGTTCTTGATGGGCGCGGGAAGCCGCGCCCCTACTTTTTTGTTGCTTGGCTTGCAAGCGACCACTTCCTTCTTTATGCTCGGGGCACAGTGACGTCGGCCTTTTCAAGATTTGGCTCGTTTGTGCTCGATGAACTCGCCCAGCTCGGAGCGATGTTGATGTTGTTTGGAGACATTCTGAAAACGATTTTCACGCGGCGGCCACGCTGGCGCGAGACGATCGAGCAGACCTACAAGATCGGCTGGCAATCACAGGCTGTCGTGCTGATCACGGGGGCATTCACGGGGATGGTGTTCGCCGTGCAGACGCTTCTCCAGTTTCACAAGGTGAAGATGGACACGGCGGTGGGGCCGGTGGTCAGCATTGCGATGGTGCGGGAATTGGCGCCGGTGTTGACGGCGTTGATGGTGGCGGGACGCGTCGGCGCGGCCATCGCGGCGGAACTGGGCACGATGAAGGTGACCGAGCAGTTGGACGCATTGCGCGCGATGGGCACGGCGCCCGTGGATTATCTGGCGGTGCCGCGGTTTGTGGCGCTGGTGGTGGCGCTGCCGCTGTTAACGGCGGAAGCGATGGCGTTCGGCATTTACTGCGGCTATCTGGTGGCGGTCCATCTGAAGGGCGTGGACGGGGCGTATTTTGTCAGCAACATGTTCAAGTTCACCGGGGCACAGGATGTGATCTGCGGGCTGGTGAAATCGTGTTGCTTCGGCATGTTTATCGCGTCGATCTCCTGTTACAAGGGCTTCAACGCCGGTGAAGGCGCGGAAGGCGTCGGCCGGGCCACCACCCAGGCGGTGGTCGTCTCATCGCTGACGGTATTGGTCTCGAATTATTTCATCGCCGAGTTGTTCAACGCGATTATTCCGGCGTGAATCCGGAGAGCAGAGCGGCATGATCCAAATTCACGGACTTCGCAAGAGTTTCGACAGCCTCGAAGTGTTGCGCGGGGTGGACCTGGATATCCCCGACCGCGAGACGGTGGTCGTCATCGGCCGCAGCGGTTGCGGCAAGAGCGTGTTGCTGAAACATCTGTGCGGGTTGCTCAAACCGGACGCGGGAAGCGTGCTGGTGGACGGCGTGGACATCGTGCCTATGCCCGAAGACGCCCTGGCGCCGGTGCGCAGAGAATTCGGATTCCTGTTTCAGGGCGCGGCATTGTTTGATTCGATGACGTTGTTTGATAACGTCGCGTTTCCGTTGCGGGAAGAACGCAAACTGAGCGAGGACGAAGTCACCAAGCGCGTGGAGGAGGTGCTGGGCGTGGTGGATTTGCTGAAAGCGAAAGACAAGAAACCGGCCGAACTGAGCGGCGGGATGCGCAAACGGGCCGGCTTGGCGCGGGCCTTCGTGATGTTGCCGAAATATCTTTTGTACGACGAGCCGACAACCGGTCTCGATCCCGTCCGTGCCGACGCGATCAACAATCTGATCCTGCGGTTGCGCGACCGTTACCAGGTGACCAGCGTGGCCGTGACCCACGAGATGGCCAGCGCCTACAAAATTGCCGACCGCATCGCGATGTTGCACGATGGCCGCATCCACGCGGCCGGCACGCCGCAGGAAATCCAGGCAAATCCGGACCCAATCGTTCAACAATTCATCCGGGGCATCGCGGACCCGATTCAGGAGGTGCAGCGTGGCACAGCAGCGGTTCACTGAGGTCAAGGTGGGAGTGTTTGTCTTGGTTTGCCTGGCCGTGGCAATCGGGCTGATCATGCAGTTTGGCAAATTGACGCAATTCGGAAAGGGCGCGTACGAGATTACCGTCGTGTTCCCGAACGCCAGCGGCATCATTAAAGACTCCAACGTCCTGTACGCCGGCATCGTTGTCGGCAAAGTGCGGGAGATCGAACTCGACCAAACGGGCGCGCTGCGCGTGAAAGTGAAGCTCGCCATCACGCAAGGCGTCAAGATCCGCCGGGACGCCCAATTCATCATCAACCAGTCCGGCTTGCTCGGCGACCGGTTCGTGGACATTACCCCGCAGAGCACGACGGCCGAGTTCATCTCGCCAGGAGCCGAGGTCAACGGCACCACGACCGTGGATCTTAACGAAGCGGCGCGCCGGGCCGTGGACGTGCTGCGAGAAGCTGCGGGGACGATCCAGACGATCAACCAGGCCGTCAAACGCATTGACGAAACGGTGCTCAGCACGCAGAGTCTCGCTCACGTGACCACCACGTTGGCCAACGTGGACGCGACGACCAGCAACACCGTCGCGCTGACTGCCAGCCTGGGCAGCATCGTCGAAGCCAATCGGGGCAAACTGGATATGACGTTGACCGACTTATCGAAAGCCTCCAAAGATTTCAGCGATGCCTCGCGGCAGGTGGAAGAAGTGATCCAGCGCGTGAACGCTTTGGTTGTGACCAACGCGCCCGACGTGCAAGCCATTCTCACCAACCTCACGGCCAGCGCCGAGCGATTGAACACGATTCTCACGCGCCTCGAAAAAGGCGAGGGCACAGCCGGCAAACTGTTGGTGGACCCGAAATTGCACGATGACCTGCTGCAACTGATCGAAAGGATCAACCGTTACGGCTTCTTCTACAACACCTGGATCGGGCCGAAACTGGATCGCGGGCCGCAAACTGAGCGGAAACCCAAGCCGCCAGTGGAGCAGGGGAATCCGCCCACCACGAACTTCGTCCCATAGTTTCTGGCCTCGAAGCTGCTTACGTTCGTCGGCAGGACGACCGTTATGACGCTGCTGACATTGAGAGTGTTTTTCCTGCTCCTATGCGTGCTGGGGAGTTGGTCCATTGGTCAACTGCAAGAGCAGTGGTCGTCTCATCCTGTGGTGGCGGTGCTGATCGGGCTGGCCGGTGGTTCGGCCGTCATCGGTGTAGACAGGCTGCTCAAGGGTTTTTCGTTGCGAGGACTTTCGGCGGCAAGCTTTGGTTTGTTTATCGGCTTCGTTATCAGCTTTTTCATCGGTAACTCGGTGCTGTTCAGTTTCATCGACCCGGAAAGCAAGCTCGTCGCTCAGATCGTCATGTACATCGTCTTATCCTATCTCGGCATGGTGATCGCATTGCGGGGCAGCGATGAGTTCAATCTGGTGATTCCGTACATCAGGTTCCGCCGCGAAGACAAACCCGAGCGGCCTGTGCTGTTGGACACGAACATCATCATCGATGGCCGCATCCTGGAAGTCTGCGCCACGGGTTTTCTCGACGCGGTGTTCGTGGTGCCGCGTTTCGTGTTGAAGGAACTGCATTACATTGCGGACGCCTCCGACCAAGCCCGGAGCGCCCGCGGGCGGCGCGGCCTCGACGTTTTGAAGTCGTTGCAGAACAATCCGCATGTCGAAGTCAAAATCCACGAGGAAGACGTGCCGGCCTTGGGCGAGGTGGACGACAAACTCGTTTATCTGGCCAAAGCTCTTCGCGCGGAGATTCTGACCAATGACTACAACCTCAATCGCATCGCCGAGTTGCAGCGCGTGAAGGTGCTCAACCTTCACGAACTCGCCAAGGCATTGCGTCCCGTCGTGCTTCCCGGCGAAAGACTGGTAGTCAAGCTTGTGAAGGAAGGCCGCGAGGCTGATCAAGCTGTCGCATATCTCGATGACGGCACGATGATCGTTGTGAACCGCGGTCGTCGGCTCGTCGGCCAGGAACTGGAGGTTGTGATCGACAGCGTGTTGCAGACCTCCGCCGGCCGCATGGCCTTTGCCGAAGTGGCCCACACTGCGCCAACTTCCATGCTTCGACCAACCCCCGAACTTGCGCCGCTCAACTGACTTCTGTTACTCTGCAGCGCATGGTGACCGCCATCGTTTTGGCCGCAGGCCGCTCGACGCGCATGGGCGGCGGCAACAAACAGTTCATCGAACTGCTCGGTAAGCCGCTCTTGTGTTACTCGCTTTCCGCGTTTGAGCAGTGTGTTGCCGTCGACTCGATCGTGCTCGTGCGACGTCCCGATTGCGCAGCACAAGCCGAGCAACTCGTTCGTGATTTCGGTTTCAAGAAAGTCGTTGCATACGCCAATGGCGGAGTGGAACGGCAAAACTCTGTTTGGAATGGGCTCGACAGATGCGAAGGCGGGACCGAGATCATTGCGGTCCACGACGGGGCGCGCTTGCTGGTGACGCCCGAGTTGATCGAGGCAACGATTCGTAGTGCCCGCACGCACGGCACGGGCATCGCCGCGACCAAGGTGGTGGACACGATCAAGGAAGCCGACGAGAACCGCATGATCGTGCGCACGGTCGACCGCGCGAAACTCTGGGCCGTGCAGACGCCGCAGACTGTTCGGTTCAAGCTGTTGCGGGAGGCTTACGCATTGGTTTTGAAAAAGAACTTGATCGTAACCGACGAGGCCGCCGCAGTGGAGTTGCTCGGTCATCCCGTCCGTTTGGTGGAGACGCCGTTTCTGAATCTCAAGATCACCGCGCCTGCCGACCTAACCGTTGCTGAGGCGTTGCTTCGTCAGCGGCAGTGATGGTATCCTATCGCGCCTATGAACCGTGTCGGAATCGGAATCGACGTGCATCGTTTTACCGCAGGCCGAAAACTCATCATCGGCGGCGTGGAAATCCCGCATGAGAAGGGCTTGGAAGGCCACAGCGACGCCGATGCGCTGGCTCACGCCATCGCCGACGCGCTGCTCGGCGCTGCGGCGCTCGGCGACATCGGCAAGTTTTATCCAGACACCGACATGAAGTTCAAAGGTATGGACAGCATGATCATTCTGCGCGACGTCGCGGCCAGATTTCAAAAACTCGGCGCGAAAATCGCGAACATCGACGCTGCCATCGTCGCCCAAGTGCCGAAGCTGTCGCCGCACATTCCCAAGATGCAGGAAATGATTGGCAAGAATCTCGGCATCGCGCCATCGGCGGTCGGTATCAAGGCCACCACGAGCGAACTGATGGGCTTCACGGGACGCAAGGAAGGCATCGTCGCCATCGCCATCGCTTCAGTGGAAATGTAGGCGATCATGGCTCTGCAGTTTTTCAACACGCTCACGCGCCGCAAGGAGGATTTTGTACCATTGAATCCGCCGAGCGTCGGCCTGTACACGTGCGGGCCGACCGTTTACAACTACGCGCACATCGGCAACCTCCGCGCCTTCATGTTCGAGGACCTCTTGCGCCGCTACCTCGAATACAGGGACTACAAGGTGAAGCACGTGATGAACATCACCGACGTGGAGGACAAGATCATCCGCGCGGTGCGCGAAACTGGAAAGTCGTTAAAAGAAGTGACGGATTTTTACACGCAGGAATTCTTTCGCGATTTGGACACGCTCAACATCAAACGCGCCCACGTTGTCCCGCGCGCCACCGATACGATCCCGGACATGATCAAGTTGATCGAGACGCTCGTCGCGAAGAAACACGCTTACGTCGCCGAGGATGGTTCGGTTTATTTTTCGATCAAATCGTTCAAGGATTACGGCAAGCTGGCGCATTTGGATTTCGACAACCTCCAATTCGGCGCGCGCGTTTCACACGATGAGTACGATAAGGAACACGTTGCCGATTTTGCCCTTTGGAAAGCGTGGGACGAGAACGACGGCCCGGTGAAATGGCCGTCGCCGTGGGGCGACGGCCGGCCGGGGTGGCACATCGAGTGCAGCGTGATGAGCATGAAGCATCTGGGCGAGACGTTCGACATCCATTGCGGTGGCGAAGACCTGATTTTCCCGCATCACGAAGACGAGATCGCCCAGAGCGAAGCAGCCACGGGCAAACCTTTTGTCCGCTTTTGGCTGCACAACGCCCACCTGCTTGTCGAAGGCAGGAAGATGAGCAAATCGGCTGGCAATTTCTTCACGTTGCGCGATCTGCTGGCGAAAGGCTGGACCGGCCGCGAAGTCCGGTACGCGCTCCTCTGCGCGCATTATCGTGAACAACTCAATTTTACGTTCGACGGTCTGCAAGCCGCGCGGTCGGCATTGCAGCGCATCGACGAGTTCCTCTCAAAACTCCAAGAGTTTGGAGGGACGCGCTCCGTCGCGTCCGCCGCAGTCGATTCTCTCCGGGCGCAATTCGAGGAAGCTCTCGACGATGACCTCAACATGAGCGGCGCGCTCGGTGTTCTCTTCGATTTTGTCCGCGACACGAACAGGCGGATCGCTGAGTCCGCGCTCACGATGGAGGAAGCCGCTGCAATCTTGGCTACTTGGCAGCGCCTCGACATCATTCTCGGCTTCGGTATGCCGACGAAGTCCGAAGTTCCCGCCGAAATTCAGCAGCTTGTCGAAGAACGTCAGGCCGCCCGCAAAGCGAAGGATTTCAAACGCGCCGATGCGATCCGCGATCAACTTGCCGCGATGGGGTGGGGCATCGAGGACACACCGCAAGGCACCCGCGCCAAGCGAGTGTCATCTGCTGCGGTTTCAGCCTAGGCGGGAGGAACTAGGTCGAGAAGATGACCCGGCGAAGTAATTCCGTAAGGCTTTGGCGATGGATGTGGATCACGTTCATGGTTTTGGCGACGTCCGTCCCCTATCTGGTGAATTACTTCTCCACGCCGCCGGGATTCCATTATACTTGGATCATCCCGCCTTACCCGGGAGATTTACTTGCCTACAAGGCTTGGTCTCAGCAGGCGGCTCATGGGAGCCTGTTGTTCAAGGTGAAGTACACGGCGCTGCCCCACGCGCCGTTCCTCTTTCATCCCTTTTTCTTGGTCTGCGGGTTCATCAGCTCGCTGCTGGCATGCGATATTGGCGTCGTCCATTTCATTGCCAAAGGGGTAGGAGTCGTTTTGTTCTTCGCGGTTTTCTTCAGGTACATCGACTATTTGGAGCTGAACTCTCTGCAATCGGTCATCGCCACAATCCTGGTGGGAATCTCCTCGGGGTGCGGCTGGCTAACTCTGAAGTTCGGGATACATCCCAGTTCCGATTACTACGTTCCAGTCGATCTCAACATGCCTGAGTCAAATACCTTCTGGTCGCTCCTGAATCCGTTGTTTCCATACTCCCTCGCGCTCCTCGTGCTCTCGATCCACCTCATGGATCGCGGCACACGTGAGGCGAGGGATCGCGATTTGTGGTTGAGCGGACTATGCGTCGGCGTCCTTGCTCTTATCCATCCATACCAAATCCCCTTGCTCTTCGCTCTCGCGGCCCTGATCGTAACGTTCCGACGGGGAAAGGATGCGATGGGCCTTTTTCTCCGCTTTTTAGCGCCCGCGCTTCCGTCTGTGCTGTACGTGTTTCTGGTGTCGAGGTTTCACCCGATCGCGGCGATGCATAGTTCGCTGGGAGAAATGAAAAGCTCGCACCTTCTCTCCGTCGCGATCGGTTTGGGTATTCCGCTGTTCTTGCCTCTTGCTGGCTTGATAGTAGAATGGCGTAAGCTGGTTCCACGATACTGGCAACTTCTTCTCTGGGTGCTCCTCTCGATTTCGTTTTCCTATTTGCCGTTCTGGTTCCAACGGAAATTCCTTTTCGGCGTCCACGTGCCTCTGTGCATTCTGGCTGGGATTTCCGTCGATTGGATATTGGCGAGAATTCCCGAAAAGCGAATGCGTCGGTGGGCGTTGGTTGGTTCTGCTCTTCTCCTCCTGCCTTTGGTGGCGTCAACACAGGTGTTCTTGCTCGTAAGTGAAAGGAGAAACGTAAAGGAGAATGAGGGCGGCGTTTATTACATCGACACCGACTTGCTGAACGCCCTGAATTATCTGAAGCACAACAGCAACTCCGACGACATCGTCTTCGCGAACCTATGGAGCAGCCAGTTCATTCCGGGCTTCTCCGGCAATACCGTGGTATGGGGACACTGGGCCATGTCCGTGGATATCCAACGACGGACTGAGTGGGTTATCAACACTCTTGGTGAGCAGTCGAGTTGGGACTTGGACAAACGGCGCCGCGAATTTTGGGGTGCTGGCATCAGGTTCTTCTTTGTCAGCGGGGCATTCAAGAAGTGGTTCGACGAAACGCACCCCTCATGGCTTACTGAGGGAACGGACAAGGTCTTCGAAAACGCCTCGGTTACCATCTACCGAAAACGAGACGTTCCGATGCGATCCGGGATCAGCTTGCCAAACTAGGTTGGTTTATTGAAGACACCCCCCAAGGCCCGCGCGCCATGCTTGCCCCGAAGGATTCGGGGAAGGCAGGTTGACAATCCGTTGGCGTTATGGTGAGTTAGGGCCGCTGTGATTGAAGAACTCAAAGAGAAGGTGCGCAGTTTGCAAGAACGCCACGAGGCGTTGAGGAGGTATCTTTGACGCCGACAAACAGCGCGCTCGTCTGATTGAACTGGAAAACATCATGGCCGGCCCGATCTTCTGGGCCAATAAGGACAACGCCCGCGCCGTCCACGACGAAGCATCCTCCATCCGTCGCAAGCTTGATACCCTCGCCGAGATCGAACGAAAACTTTCCGATGCGGGAGTGCTGATCGAACTGGGCGAAACCGAGAACGAAATCGCCGCCGAGGTGAAAGCCGCCGAAACGCGCTTTGACCAGTTTGAACTCGAAAGCCTGCTTGGTGGCCAGCACGACAAATCGAACGCGATTCTCAGCATCCACGCCGGTGCCGGCGGCACGGAAAGCTGCGACTGGGCCGACATGTTGTTGCGCATGTACCGCCGCTGGTGCGACGCGCGCGGATTCAAGAACGAGATCGTGGACATCCAACCCGGCGACGAGGCCGGTATCAAAAGCGCGACGTTGCTGGTGATGGGCGATTATGCTTACGGTTATGTCAAAGCGGAGCGCGGCGTGCATCGGCTGGTGAGGATCTCGCCGTTCGATTCCAACAAACGCCGCCACACCTCGTTTGCTTCCGCCGACGTGATCGCGGAGTTGGCGGACAACGACGAAGTCGAGTTGAAGATGGAAGACGTGCAAATCGACACCTTCCGCTCCGGCGGACGAGGTGGGCAGAACGTCAACAAGGTCGAGACTGCTGTGCGCATGACGCACATCCCGACCGGCATCGTCGTGCAATGCCAATCGGAACGCAGCCAACACCAGAATCGCGAGTTGGCGCTGAAAGTCTTAAAAGCCCGCCTGTTTGAAAAGCAGCAGGATGAGAAACGCGCCGCGATGGAAAAATTTTACGGCGAGAAGGGCGACATCGCCTGGGGCAACCAGATTCGCAGCTACGTGTTCCAACCCTATCGCATGGTCAAGGATCTGCGCACGGGACACGAGACGAGCAACGTGCAAGCCGTGATGGATGGCGACCTCGATCCGTTCATCAACGCCTGGCTCAAGGCTGGTCAGCCACGCACACGCAAGAGCGGAGTGACCGATGCGGAGTAATATGGAGTGCGGTGGCTTGACACCGCTTTGTCGGTGGCGCGACTTGTCGCGGCGGATAAGAGGGCTTCAAGCAGCCCAAAGGTCACGGCTGCGTCAAGCCGCAGCACTCCAGAGCGCGCCATGAACATTCTCGACAAGATTGTTGCCGTGAAGCGCGAGGAAGTCGCGCACTTGCGTCCGCAGGCGGCCTTACTCAAGCAAGCAGCGGCAGCACGGAAAGACTTCCGCGATTTCGCTGCTGCCATGCGTGGAGGGTCGGCCTCCGTGTCGACCGCTTCCCGAGGCGGCCACGACGGAGCGCGGCCCTCCAACCACACGAAGTGCCTCGCGCTGATCGCCGAGGTCAAGAAAGCGTCGCCTTCTGTCGGCGTTATTCAGCAAGACTTCGATGCGGTCGGCATTGCGCGGCAGTATGAACGAGCGGGCGCATCGGCGTTGTCGGTGCTGACGGATGAAAAGTTTTTTCAAGGACGCCTCGACTGTCTGCAGATGATTCGCACGGAGGTGAAGCTGCCCCTGTTGCGCAAGGATTTCATCATCGACGAACTGCAGGTTTACGAATCGGTTGCGTGCGGCGCAGACGCCATCCTATTGATCGTGTCGATTCTGGATGCGGCGCAACTCAAGGCGTTCAGCGCGCTGGCGAAATCATTGGGTATTGCGGCGCTGGTCGAGGTTCACGACGAAGCTGAGCTGGATCGTGCCGTCGCAGTAAACGCCAAAATCATCGGGATCAACAACCGCAACCTGCGTGATTTCTACGTCAGATTGGAGACGACAGAGCGACTGGCGGCGATCATTAGAAAGAAAGTGGGAGCCCCGACATCGGTGTCGGGGCGACCGTTGATCATCGCCGAGAGCGGAATTCACACGCGAGCAGACGTCGAACGCGTCAGGAAGGCGGGTGCGGATGCTATCCTCGTGGGCGAGTCGCTCATGAAGAGTGGAGACATCGCAGGAAAGGTGAAGGAGTTGTTAGCCACAGATACACACAGATAGAACACAGACATCCGTGGCAATCCGTGCGAATCTGTGGCTTCATCGGTATGACAAAGATCAAAATCTGCGGCATCACAAATCTGGAGGACGCGCAGTTGGCCGTAGAGCTGGGCGCGGACGCGCTGGGGTTCATTTTCTATCCGAAGAGCCCGCGCTATATCAAAGTGCGGGATGCAGCGAACATCTGCAATCAACTACCTCCGTTTGTGGCGAAGGTAGGCGTGTTCGTCGACGAGTTGGAGTACGAAATCGAGAGGGCGCTGGACGAATGTTTATTTACGGCATTGCAGTTTCACGGCAACGAGCCGCCGGGGTTTTGCCGGAAGTTTGCAGCGAAATCCATCAAGGCGATCCGCATGCGCGACGAAAACTCGCTGCGCACGGCGGCGGAGTACGATGTTGACGCGCTGTTGCTGGATACCTACACTGAGTCGGAACGAGGCGGCACGGGCAGGACGTTCGATTGGTCGCTTGCGGTGCGGGCGAAGGAAATCGGTCCACCGGTCATTTTGTCGGGCGGACTGACAACGGCGAACGTTCAAGAAGCGATTCGCAATGTGCGCCCCTATGCCGTCGATGCCTCCAGTGGCGTGGAACGCGAGCCGGGCAGGAAGGACCCGCAGAAACTTCGGAGATTCATGGAACAGGTGAAGGGAGTCATGGAGTGATGGAGTGTCGGAGTAATGGGGGACAGATGTCACTCCAGTGTTCCGGGCTTGGACAATGATTATGAAACGCAACACTCCAACACTCCAACACTCCAACACTCCAGATTCTTCCGGTCATTTCGGGCCGTACGGCGGGATGTTTGTGCCCGAAACGTTGATGGCGCCGTTGCAGGCGCTTGCCCGCGAATACGATAAAGCGCGGCATGACAAAAAGTTCCGCCAGGAACTCGATTACTACCTGCGCGAATACTGCGGCAGACCGACGCCGCTGTATTTTGCCGAACGGATGACCAACGACCTTGGCGGGCCGAGGATTTATCTCAAGCGGGAAGACCTGTTGCACACCGGCGCCCACAAAATCAACAACACCATCGGCCAGATTCTGCTGGCAAAGCGCATGGGCAAGCGCCGCATCATTGCGGAGACCGGGGCTGGCCAGCACGGTGTTGCCGCCGCCACGGTTGCCGCCATGTTCGGCATGGAGTGCGTCGTGTACATGGGCGAAGTGGACATGCAGCGCCAGGCGCTCAATGTGTATCGGATGCAATTGCTCGGCGCTGAAGTGCGTCCCGTGACGGCGGGTCAGAAGACACTCAAGGAAGCGATCAACGAGGCGATGCGCGACTGGGTGACCAACGTCCGCACGACCCACTATATCCTCGGGAGCGTGCTCGGCGCGCATCCGTACCCGATGATGGTGCGCGATTTTCAGAGCGTGATCGGGCGCGAGACGCGGCGGCAGATTTTGGAGAAGGAGGAACGTTTGCCCGATGCGCTGGTGGCCTGCGTCGGGGGCGGCAGCAATTCGATCGGGCTGTTCCACGCGTTTCTGAACGACAAAGATGTGCGCATGATCGGCGTCGAAGGCGGCGGGCGCGGCATCAAACCCGGCGAGCACGCGGCGCGATTTCAGCAAGGCGGATCGCTCGGTGTGCTGCAAGGCACGCGCACCTACGTCTTGCAGGACGAGGACGGTCAGATCATGCTCACGCACTCGGTCAGCGCCGGGCTCGACTATGCGGCGGTTGGGCCGGAGCACAGTTACCTGCGCGACTTGAAACGGATCGAGTACACGTACGCGACCGACTACGAAGCGCTCGAGGCGTTTCAATACTGTTCGCGCACGGAGGGGATTATCCCCGCGTTGGAATCGGCGCACGCGGTCGCCTATGTGATGAAGCATGCAAAGAAGATGTGCAAGAGCGACATCGTGATCGTCAACATGAGCGGCCGGGGCGACAAGGACGTCACGCAGGTGGCGGAGATTTTGAAGTTGGAGAATTGATATGCGAAGCATGACCGGATATGGGCGGGGCGAATGCGTGAAGGACGGGTTCAAGTTCACGGTGGAACTGAACTCGGTCAATCGCAAACAGAGCGACATCATGATCAATCTGCCGAAGGAATTGGTCGAGTTGGAGCCGCGCATCCGGGATGTGATCAACTCGGAGTTGTCGCGGGGCCGTATCATGGTCGTCGTGGCCTATCATCGCGGCGCGTCGAAAGCGGAAGAGCAGATTGAATTGGATGTCGCGCTGGCCAAAGCGTACCACCGCGCGATCCAGAAGTTGCAGAAGCAGATCAAGCTCAACGGTTCGCTGACGCTGGAGACGATCCTGCGCGCGCCGGGCGTGATGAAGCTGGCGGAAACGACCGTGGACGCGGAATTGGTTTGGCCGTGCGTGGAAACGGCGTTGCGCAAGGCGCTGGTTCAACTCGTCAAGATGCGCGAGAAGGAAGGCAAATTCCTCGCCAACGACCTCACGCAACGGCTCGGCGTTTTGGCCGCCGGAGTCGAACAGGTGCGCAAGGCTGCGCCGGCGACGGTCAATCGTTACCGGGAACAGTTGCACGCGCGCGTGAAAGAGGCGGGCTTGGACGTGCCGATCGACGACCAACGGCTGCTGAAGGAAGTGGTGATTTTCGCCGACCGTTGCGACATCACGGAGGAATTGACCCGCATGGAAAGCCACCTGAAACAGTTCCGTGAACATCTGAACTCCAACGAGCCGGTCGGACGCACGCTCGATTTTCTCGCGCAGGAGATGAACCGCGAGATCAACACCATCGGCTCGAAAGCCAACGCCGCCGAGGTCTCGCAGCAGGTTGTCAAAATGAAGGCGGAACTGGAAAAGATTCGCGAACAAGTCCAGAACATCGAATGAGCGATCCTGCACCGATCCGGCCTGGACTCATCATCGTTGTCTCCGCGCCATCGGGCGGCGGGAAAACCTCATTGTGCCAGCGCTTGCTGAACTGGTCGCCAAATATCGTTTACTCCGTCTCCTGTACGACGCGGCCGCCGCGGGCAGGGGAGCAACACGGACGCGAGTATTTCTTTTTGACGGCCGAGGAGTTTGAAAAGAAGATTGCAGCGAGCGAGTTCCTGGAGCACGCGAAGTACAACCAGTGTTACTACGGCACGCCGAGGCAGTTCGTGGAGGAACAACTCGCACAAGGGCGAGATGTGCTGCTGGCCATCGAGGTGCAAGGCGCAGCGAAAGTGGCGGAGAGCGTGCACCGCAGCGGGTTCGGGCATACCGACGCGTTGGTGATGATTTTTCTGATGCCGCCCTCAATCGAGCTGCTGGAACGACGGCTGCGTCACCGCGGCACGGACGATGATGCGATGATTCAACGGCGGCTGGCGCTGGCGGAGCAGGAGATGACGCATTGGCACGAGTATGATTACGTGATCATCAGCAGGGATCTCGACGACGATTTTGAACAGGCTAGGTCTGTTGTGATCGCCGAGAAATGCAGGACGTCGCGTTACCCGAAGGACACCAAGCTATGGCAGCAAAAAGAAATATCATTCTAGGCGTCACCGGATCGATTGCGGCCTTCAAAGCCGCCGACATGACGGGCAAACTCAAGAAGCTCGGTCACGATGTGTTTTGCGTGATGACCAGAGACGCGACGCACTTCATTACCCCGCTGACGCTGCAGACGCTGTCGCAACATCCCGTGACGATTGATTTGTTCGAGGAATGGGAAGGGGATTGGCGTCCGAGCCATCTCCAGTTGGCGGACGCCGCCGACCTGCTCGTGATTTCGCCTGCGACCGCCAACATCATCGCGAAGTTGGCGCACGGGATTGCCGACGACGCGCTGACGACGATCGCCTTGACGTTGCGCCCTGAAGCCAAGGTCCTCATCGCACCCGCGATGAATGACAAAATGTGGCTGCATCCCGCGACGCAGGCGAATGTGAAGCTTCTGCAGTCCCGTGGCATTGAATTCATCGGCCCCGATAAAGGCCTGCTCGCCTGCGGCTACGAAGGCATCGGGTGCCTGTGGGACGTGGACAAAATCGTGGAGAAGATACAGAAGATGCTGGGTTGAAGAATCGGCGGGTCCAGCGGCCCCACCCCACCAACAATGGGGTAGGGCGCGACCGCCGGGCGCGCCGCACGCGTTCCGATTCCATGAAATCACCGTCTGAAATCCGTTTCCTTATCACCGCGGGGCCGACGCGAGAGTTCATCGATCCCATTCGTTTCATCTCCAATCGTTCGTCTGGCAAGATGGGCTATGCACTTGCTGAAGCAGCGCGCGCGCTGTCGCCGCACGTGGTGCTGGTGAGCGGGCCGACGGAGCTTGCTCGGCCGAAAGACGTGGAGTTCGTTCCTGTGACGACGACACAGGAAATGGCCGACGCGGTACTCGCGCGGTATGACCACTGCGATGTCTCGATCATGGCCGCAGCGGTGTGCGATTTTCGACCGAAAACGACCGCGACGCAAAAAATCAAGAAGACAAAACTCGGCGGAACGCTGGAGCTTGAACCGACGATCGATATTCTGGCCGAGCTTGGAAAGCGGAAGAAATCCCAAACACTCGTTGGCTTCGCGGCAGAAACGGAGGATATCGAGGCGAACGCGCTCGACAAACTCCAGCGAAAGCACCTCGATTTGATCATTGCGAATGACACGCGCGCGTTCGAGTCAGACACGAATGCAGTGACGCTGATCGGACGGAACGGGAAACCAGAGCGTTTGCCGGAAATGTCGAAGACGAAAGTCGCAGCAGTGATCATCCAGCGCGTTCTGGGGCTGCGACGTTAGCGCCCGGAACTCTTCTTGGAAACGTCTTCGCGGATCCGCTGGAAGCGGCTGTCGTTGCGCAGATTCTTCAGGTCGGGGTCTCTGCTCAGCCAGCGCGCGTCATCGTAGCCGAGTCGCAACGCCGTCTGCAGCGCGGCGAACGCCTCGTCGAGCCGGTTCATCAGCGAATAGCTGCAGGCAAGATTGTAAAACGCCAGCGGATTTTCGGGGCAGAGCTTGGCGAGCTGTTGATCGATGTGCAATCCCTTCTCCCACTGACCAGTCTTCGTGTACGCGTCGCCGAGAACCTGCAACGCCTCGACGTAGTCGGGATCGCGTTGAGCGACGCCTTCGAAAAAGTGAATCTCAAATTCCAGATCTTCTTTGGTGTTCTTGGAGCGGGTCGGTTTCAGATGGCGGATCGGAGTCATAACAATTACCGCACCCCGACCTGATCGGGGTAAACCTCGTTGATCACCAGCCCTGAAAGCAGCTTCGGGTAGAAATCGGTGCTCTTCTGCGGCATTCGCGATCGCGCATCGGCAATCATCTGCACCGCTTCGACGCGTGTCGGGTTCAGGAAGAACGCCAATTGCGCCGCGCCGCTTCGCACATGCTCCAGCGCCTTCTCGGGTTCGCGCCAGTACGTCACGTTGGATTCCTCCCGCAGACGGACCTCATCAATCCCGAGCAGCGTTTCCAAAATGGCAACGTGGAGTATGGCCACGTCTAACCTATCCCACAACGGCGGCTTGTATGCAAACAGCGGTCGGAGCGCCTCCAGATTCTTCGGACGCAGCAAGGCAAATTCCTCCGCGTCGCTCATGCCCAGTAGAACGGGCATCGCACCGCCGCCAGCATCCGATGTGACCGGGCTGGAGGCCCGTTCGACGCGCATCGCCGCCAGCAGTTTCTCCAGCGACGGCTGCGGCTCGACCACAAACTCCTTCGCCAGCGATTTGCGGAATGCCTGCCGATCGAACGCGCTGAGATTGCTCACCGTCCGATGCGTCGGCAGAATAACCAGTCCTGGATCGCTCATGTCCACAAACGTCGCCATCACAAACTCGTAGGGCGCATTCGGATCAGGCTTCGCTGCCGTCGTGCGACATTCATCGCGAAAGGCCAGTGCCGTCTCGTACCGGTGATGCCCATCGGCGATGTAAAACTTCTCGCCGCGCAACGTGTCCTGCACCGCCTGAATCGTCTCAGGATTGGTGACCTCCCACAGCTTGTTCGTCACGTCGTAGTCGTCCACCAATTCAATCGTAGGTTGCGCCAGCGCTTTGCCGACAATGTTCTCCAGAGATCGTTTCGGCTTGGGGTAGAGCATGAAAATCTGGCCCTGCTGCGAGCCGCACGCGCGCAACAGCGCCATGCGGTCCGCCTTCGGCTTCGACAGCGTGTGCTCATGCGGCAGGATGTAGCCTTCATCCCAGCGATGCAACCGCACGCGCGCGATGATCGCCCTGCGCGTGAGGGTTGGTGGCACAGGCGTCCCTGCCTGTGTGCTGCTGGGGGCCGCAAACGTCTGCTCCAGATAATACAACGCGGGCTGCGCCGACCGCCGCAACACGCCGTCGCGCAACCACGCCTGATACAGGTCGCGCGCGCGCGTGTATTTGTTGTTCGTCTCGGTGTCGCCTGCGTGTTCCTTGCCGAGTTCGATCTGGACGAGGTTGTACGGCGAGAGCTTCAAATACCGCTCGCGCATCTCGGGGGTGATCTTGTCGTAGGGCTGCGTGAGCACGTCGGCGGGCTTGACCCGCTGCGTGTTGTAAAGGACACCCCGAAAAGGTTGAATTTCCGCCATGCCGTTTAACTCAAGGTTGACGCCGCGATACTATGCAGCCGCCAGCGCATCGTCAAGTTTGCCTCGATAAATTTCCGGGCGACCATGCTCCATCGGATTGTGCCAGCGCAACTGTAGGAGAGGCTTCCCACCTGTCTGCATTTCGCGCTTGCCATGCGGTGCGCTTTCCGACACAGTCTGCGCCCGCAAGAGGCTGGTGCACCCGGACTTCTGCACTCGTTTTTCAACCGTCTGCCGTAGCAACGCTGAGAGCCGAAAAGGGATTTCATCATGAGCAGCATCAAACTGCCGAAAAAGTTTGTCAGCAGGTACCCGCACAAGTTTGCCAAGGGCAAGGCCATGTACCTGCGCGGGCAGCGCATTCTGCCCAAGCCGATCACCGGCAAGGAATCGTTGCCGGAGCTGATCGACCGCACGTTTCTCGCGTACAACGCCGCGCGCTTGCACGAGGCCTGTCATCTCCTGACGGAGCGAATGCTGGCCAGTCCGACCACGACCATCGGTGTCAGTCTGGCCGGGGCTCTCACACCGGCCGGTCTTGGCGCCTCGGCGCTCATCCCGCTTATCAAGGCCGGCTTCGTGGACTGGATTGTGTCCACGGGCGCGAACCTCTACCACGACATGCACCACGCGATGAACCTGCCTCTGTGGAAAGGCACGCCTTTCCTCCGCGATGTCCGGTTGCGCAAGTACGGCATCGTCCGCATTTACGATATCCTGCTCGATTACAACGACGTGCTGATGCGCACCGACGATATGCTGCGCCAGATTCTGGTCCAACCGGAATTTCAAAAGGAAATGGGCACGGCGGAACTTCACCACCTGCTCGGCAAGTACTGCGCCGGGTTCGAGCGGCAGACGGGCCTGAAAGACGCCTCGGTGTTGGCTGCCGCCTACCGGGCCGGCGTCCCGTGCTTTACCTCGTCACCGGGCGACTCGACCATCGGCATGAACGTCGCGGGCGTTGAATTGCGCGGCAACAAACTGCGCGTCAACCCGAGCATCGACGTCAACGAAAGCACCGCCATCGTGCTCGATGCGAAACGGCGCGGCGCCAAGACCGGCGCGATCATGGTCGGCGGCGGTTCGCCGAAGAACTTCCTGCTCCAGACCGAGCCGCAAATCCAGGAAGTCCTCCGCATCAAGGAAATGGGCTACGACTTCTTCATCCAGTTCACCGACGCGCGACCGGACACCGGCGGCCTGTCGGGAGCCACGCCGGCGGAGGCGGTCACATGGGGCAAGGTGGACCCGGTCAAGTTGCTGGACTCGGTGGTGGCGTATGTGGACTCGACCATCGCGCTGCCGTTGTTGACGCACTATGCGTTGGCCCGCCGCAAACCCCGCCGGTTGAAACGCCTGTACGACCGCCGCAACTATCTGATGCGCCGGGTCACCCGCGAATACTTCGCCCACAACCCGGAGGCGAGAGCGACGACGTGAGAAAAACGGCGGGCCGGGCCGTGTTTCGGCTTGCCAGCCGCGGAAATCTTGGACAAAGTGCGGGCCATCGTTGCGAGATCGAACGGATACCCAGGGTAGACCTATGATCGAGGTTAACAAGAAGATTCTGTTTGTCGGGTACGGTGCCGTGGCGCAGTGCACGCTGCCGATTCTGGTGCGGTACGTCAAGGTGCCGTGCCGGAACATCACCGTGATGGATTTTGAAGACCGCCGCGATCTGTTGCGGCCGTGGCTGGCGCGCGGCGTGAAGTTCGTCCACAAACGCGTGACCCGGGACAATCTCGGTGCGTTGCTCGGCAAGTATCTCGGCGAGGGCGACATCCTGGTGGATCTCGCCTGGAACATCGATTGTTGCGAGGTCCTGCAGTGGTGCCACGACAAGGGCGTGTTGTACGTGAACACTTCGGTTGAGTTGTGGGATCCGTATGAAAATGCCAAGGACGCGCCGCCGCAGAAGATGACCCTGTACTGGCGGCACATGAATGTTCACCGCATGGTGGGGCGCTGGACCGAGCCGGGACCAACGGCGGTGCTGGAACACGGCGCGAATCCGGGCCTGATTTCGCACTTTACCAAGCAGGGCCTGATCGACATCGCCAAACGGTTGCTCCGCGACAAAAAGGTGACCGGTTTGGCCGCTGAAGAAATCCAACAGTCTGTTAAAGATCAGAAGTTCAATTACCTCGCCATGAAACTGGGCGTGAAAGTGATCCATTGCAGCGAGCGCGACACCCAAATCACCAGCAAGCCCAAGCAGGTGGACGAGTTCGTCAATACCTGGAGCGTCGAGGGCTTCCGCGAGGAAGGCACGACCACCGCCGAGATGGGTTGGGGCACGCACGAAAAGGAGTTGCCGCCCCTCGCGTACGAGCACACCGAAGGTCCGCGCAACCAGATTTGCCTCGCCCGGATGGGCATCAACACCTGGGTCTGCTCCTGGGTGCCCGATTACTGCATCCACGGCATGGTCGTGCGCCATGGCGAAGCGTTCACCATTTCCGATCGGTTGACGGTCTGGGAGAATGGCAACGCAATCTACCGGCCGACGGTGCATTACGCCTATTGTCCCTGCGATTCCGCCATCGTATCGCTCAACGAATTGCGCGGCTACGATTACAAGCTCCAGGGAAACCAGCGCATCCTCAACGACGAGATCACAAGCGGCTCCGACATCCTCGGCGCGTTGCTGATGGGGCACGCCTACAATTCCTGGTGGATCGGCAGCGACCTCAGCATCGAGGAATCGCGCCGGCTGGTGCCACACCAGAACGCCACCACCATGCAGGTTGCCATCTCGGTCGTGGCAGCCGTCCACTGGATGATCGAAAATCCGGCCCGGGGCGTGTGCGTGCCCGACGACCTGCCGCACGAGTACGTGTTGAAACTTTCCAAGCCGTACCTGGGGGAATGGATCTCCAAACCGGCCGACTGGACGCCGCTGAAGCATTACACCAATGCGTTCCGGGGCCACAACAATCCGCAGATCGATGCGAGCGATCCGTGGCAGTTCAAGAACTTCCTGATCACCGACGGAGACTAGAGATGGTTGCGCTGAGCACGCTGAAAAGACTTGCGCACGAACACGGCACGCCGCTGTTCGTGGTGGACCACGACCAACTGCGCAGTGCGTACGCGACCTTCAAGAAGTGCCTGCCCCGGGTGCAGGCGTACTACGCGGTCAAGGCCAACCCCGATCCCGAGATCGTCCGCACGTTGTTCAAGGCGGGCGCGAGCTTCGACGTGGCGTCGCTGCCAGAGTTGCGGGTCGTGTGTGAGAACATCAAGAACCTGCCGCCCAAGAAACGGCAGCAGTGGATTTGGGATAAGATCATCTACGCCAACCCGATCAAGGCCAACGAGACGCTGGTCGAACTCGACCACTACAACCCGCTGGTGACGTACGACAACTCCGAGGAGATCCGGAAGATCCGCAAGTACGCCCCCAACGCCGGTCTGGCGTTGCGGCTGAAGGTGGCGAACACGGGCGCGATGGTGGAACTCTCCTCGAAGTTCGGCGCCGCGCCCGGGGAGGCGGTGGATTTGATTCTCGAGGCCGACAAGGCCGGGCTTGTCGTCGAGGGGTTGAGTTTCCACGTCGGCAGCCAGACCACCAACTTTGAGAACTACGTTCAAGCCATCAATCTCGCCGCAAACGTTTTCAAGGAAGCCAGGGAGCGCGGGTACAAGAAGATGAACGTGCTCGACATCGGTGGGGGCTTCCCGGCCCCGTATGATGACACAGTCAAGCCGTTCCGTGAATTGGCGCGGATCATCAACCGCGAGTTGGACCGGCTGTTTCCGAGGGACATTCAAATCCTGGCCGAGCCGGGGCGATTCATCGTGGCGGCGGCCGGCATTGCGATTTCGGAGATCATCGGCAAAGCCGTGCGCGACGGCAAGCTCTGCTACTATATCGACGACGGCGTGTATCACACCTTTTCCGGCGTCGTCTTCGACCATTGCCGCTACCACTTGAAGTCGTTCAAGAAGGGGCCGACGCAGATTTGCTCGGTGTTTGGTCCCACTTGCGACGCGCTCGACGTCGTCTCAATGGTCGAGCAACTACCGGCCAACCTTGAACTCGGCGACCTGCTCTACAGCGAAAACATCGGCGCCTACAGCCATGCCTCCTCGACGTACTTCAACGGCTTTCCGCCAGCCAAGATCATGCACGTCAATCGGTGAAATAGTAGCGCGAGCGTCCCGCCCGTGACGTTGGCTCTATGCGCCGGGCCAAACGCACCTAAACCGAAACGGGCGAGACGCCCGCGCTACTGCGGCTGTTGCTGCGTGAGACAGTGCAGGGTGCCGGAGCCGAGCACCAGGTCAACCGCATGAATGCCGACCACAGGACGACCGCGGAACAGTTCACCGAGGATGCCCAGCGCGATTCTGTCATTTGGATCGTTGAACGTCGGGACGATCACCGCCGCATTGGCGATGTAGAAATTGGCGTAGCTGGCCGGTAATCGGTGGCCGTCGAACAAGAGCGGGGCCGGCATCGGCAACGCAATCACCTCGGGCCTGGAACCGTCCTCAAGGCGGAGATCTTTGATTCGTTCCCAGTTCTCCGACAGTGGCCGATAGTTCTCATCCTTCCTGTTTGTTTCTTTAACTAGCACCACGGTATTCGGATTCACGAACCGGCAGATGTCGTCGATGTGCCCGTGCGTGTCGTCGCCGACCGGCCCGGCGGCCAGCCAAAAAACGTTCGTCACGCCGATGTACCGCTGCAGCGTCTTGTCGATTTCCTTGCGGCCGAGTCCCGGGTTGCGCACCTGCACCTTGGGATCGAGGTAACATTCCTCGGTGGTCAACAACGTGCCCCGACCGTTCACGTCGATCCCGCCGCCTTCGATCACGAACGGTTTGCCGCTGTGCTCGGCGTGGAAGAGTCGTTTGCCGAGCAGGCGTGCCGCCGTCTCCGGCACGCGTCGGTCCTTCTGCCAATCGTCGTACTTCGCCCATGCGTTGAAATGAAAATGGACGATGGCGGTTTCCACCTCGCGTTGGCGACTGTAGCGGCGGTCTGTGACCGCCGTGACCCCTCGGCCTCTCTTGGAGTCGAGTGTGACCGCCGTTTTTGTGCGATCACCGGCGGATCGGCGCTCACAGAGCGCCGCTACAGAAGACGGCTCTCGCCGGACGAAGATCGGTCCGCTATCGCGCATCCAGCCGCGGTTGGTCGGGTGCACGATGAACTCGATTGTGCGAAGGTCGGCTCCCGCGCGGTTCAGGTAACGGCGTGCGCGCTGTTCTTCTGCCTTGTTATTGACGAGCATCCGCACGATCTCGCCCGCGCCGATCTTGCGAACCATTTCGCCGTACACCCAGCGGATTGTGTCGAGTTTGTCCGGCCAATCGGTCGGGTTATGCGGCCAGCCGAGCCAGGTCGCTTCGTGTTTCTCCCACTCGGCCGGCATCCGATAGCCGAGCGCGGCTGGTGTGTCGTGTTGTGCGGTCACTCGTTTCATGATTGGAGCGGCTACTATCGAACCACGCCGCCAATCATTCCGCCAGCAAAATGTCGGGGCAGGGGAGGGCGCGGGCGCATCTGAGCACCACCACCGTAACCCACCGAACACCGAACGTACTGGTATTGTGCGAGGTAGGGCGCGACCGCCGGGCGCGCCGCGTTTTTCGGGGACGGGCAGCCCAGCGGTCTGCCCCTACCTACAGACCTACAAAAGGCCCGAGGCTGGCTATGGTGGTAGTATCAAGATGCACCCGAAGGGCGCGCTTGTTTTGGAGCACGATGCGGGTGGTCAGCTTCCTCAAACGCAGGCGAAAATGGGTTCGAGGTTTGTTGCTCTTGCCAGCGCAGCGTCAAGATGGCAAGTTACTGTCAGTCGATGAGCAAGACCCCATACCGGCTGGATCTTTGGCTGGGCGCTCTAGCGTTGCTGGCTTGGCTTGTTGCGCCGCACGGCGCTCTGGCAGGATCGATGCCGTCACGAGCACAGATCCAGAGCGACATGACCCTGGCCAACACTTATTTCCTGAATAAATGGCCCACGGCCGGCTGCAGCAATTGCCTGCCCGGAGGTCGTCCGAGCAACCTCTGGACGCGCGGAACGTACTTCGAGGGCGACCTCAGCTTCTACCGGATCACCCAGGACCCTGCGATTTACAACTACGCCGTGCAGTGGGGCACCTTTCACGACTGGGCGCTCCAAGACGGCGACACCGGCACGGATCCCAACTGCCAATGCGCTGCCCAGAGCTACATCGAGCTTTACCAACTCGACATCACCCAGACCAACCGGCTGAAGCACGCCATCAGCAATGCGAACTACTGGGTGAGCAGCCCAACGGTCAGCCGCTGGACGTATGTGGATTACATCCACATGTCCATGCCCATGTTTGCCAAGCTCGTCCCGATCACCGGCAACACCAATTATGCAGCCAAGATGTATTCCTACTTCAATTACACCAAGAGCACGATCGGCGCCTCCAACGGCCTCTACAATACCACCGACCATCTCTGGTGGCGGGACCCGACCTTCCTTGCGAACTACGTCGCCTCGGATGGCACGACGCAGAAATGTTACTGGTCACGTGGCAACGGCTGGGTCTTCGTCGCGCTCGCCCGGACGATGGATGTGCTGCCCACCAATGACGCGCATTACGCCGAGTACCGCCAAACCTTCCAAGACATGGCCGTGGCTCTCAAAGCAGTGCAACGCGCGGACGGCTTCTGGAATGTGAATCTCGGTTACACCAACGACTATCCCGGCCCGGAAACCAGCGGCACGGCGATGTTCACCTACGGACTGGCCTGGGGGATCAACAAGGGTTACCTCAACATCAACACCTATCTCCCCACGGTGATCAACGGGTGGAACGCCCTCGCCACCGGCGCGCTGCACCACGACGCGGGCACAAACAGCGGTTTTCTCGGCTACGTGCAGGACACCGGCAGCAAGCCGGCCGACGGCCAGCCAGTCACCTACGACAAAGCACCCACCTTCGAGGATTACGGTCTGGGAGCTTTCCTGCTGGCAGGCAGTCAGGTGTATGCGCTCAACGCGCTGCCCGTCATCACCAACCAGCCCGCAGGGTGTTCGATCAACGCAGGCCAGACCGTCACGCTGAGCGTCGCCGCCACGGGTAATCCCGCGCCCGCTTATCAGTGGCAGAAAAACGGCGTCAACGTGACGAACGGCAGCAATGTGTTTGGCGCGACCACGCCCACACTGATGCTGACCAACGTGCAAGTAACGGACGCGGGCAATTACACGGTCGTGGTCACCAATCTTGCCGGCAGCGCCACTTCAACTGGCGCAACGGTCAACGTGCTGTGGACATTTGCCTCGTACCAGCAGCAGTATTTCAGCGCGGCGGAACTGGCCGACCCAACGATCAGCGGCCAGACTGCGGACCCGGACGGCGATGGGCTGAACAATCTGGAGGAGTACGCCTTTGGGCTCAATCCGCGGCAGCCGGACGCTGCTTCAGCCCTGCAGACAATGGACACAAGCAGCGGCTACCTCACGTTGACGTTCATCCGCCGCCACGATGTGGGCGACCTGAATTATATTGTGGAAGTCTCTGACGACCTGTTCACCTGGAATTCCGGCCCGAGCTTCACGCGGGAGGTGTCGGTAACCGCGCTCGATGCGCAGCGCGATCTGGTGACCGTGCAGGACCTGACGTCCACCTCGGCCGCTGTGTGCGGTTTCATGCGGGTCCGGCTGCAGATGCAGTAATCTCTGGGCGAAGTGTTAGCCACAGATGTTCACCCCGAAAGCTTTCGGGGCAGGCGGATGAACACGAATTCTCAACAGAAGGCAACCAAGGTCGCAAAGAACTTCGTTTCCTTCGTTATCTTCTGTTCAAGTCATTTCGATTCCCCTCTGGCAAGCTGACCATCTCGGCCGGCACTTCCTCGGGCACATCGTCGGTTCGCTGATCGGTCTCCGTATCGGTTTCCAAGGGACGGAACCGCTCCGCCTTGAAGCCGCGCTCGGGATACGGCGGTTTATCACTGCAGGGATTGATCAATTCGACGAGGTAAACGCACATCTCGCCCGGTTCGCCCGTCGGATCAATACCGGGCACCAGGTCGCGGATGGTGTAGGTGACGCCTTTGATCGGCAGTTTCCAATAGAACTTCTTGATGCCCTCGGGGAAGACATCATTAACGCAAACAACCTTCTCTCCTGGCAGAAACATGGCCGCAGAGAATAATCGGTCCGGAGAATTTTGACAACGGGATTGGCTGCGAAGCCAAGACGCCGCTTGTCGTGCAGCGGCAAAGGCGGATAGGGACGGCTGGCCCAGCCGTCCGTATCTGTGTGTAGCTTGCCGGAGGCGAAGTGGCTATACTCTCGCTCGTGATCTACCTCGACCATAATGCGACGACGCCGATTGCGCCGGAAGTGTTGGAGGCGATGATGCCTTTCCTGACTTCGGAATGGGGCAACCCGTCGAGTTCGTACAAGTTCGGGTCGAAGCTGAAGGCCGTTGTTGAGGTGGCGCGGGAGCAGGTGGTGGGAGCCGAGTGCCGAGGGTAGGCACGAGACGACGTTGCGTTGTTTCAACGCCCGCAGGGTGATGGACGCGGGAGCGGACATCATCAACTGGTGGGGGCACACGCGGGCGAGTGATATTCACGTCGTGCGCGACGGAGAGCATAGTGCGGCGATTCATGCGGGTTGAAGGCGTAGTCATTAAAAAACGATTATGGACATCACCTTTGACTGTCCCCATTGCGGCAAACATTTGGTGGTGGAAGCTGACGGAGTTGGTTTTGCCGTCCCTTGTCCGGTCTGCGCTGAACCAGTAACCATCCCCGACACTCCTGAGGCGAAGGAATTCCGTTGGCAGCGAGTCCGTGCCCTTGTGCTGGATCGTGACAATCATCAGTGCGTCGCCTGTGGCGTCGCGTGTGGTCGCGGTGAAGCGGATGTTCATCATCTTATGCCACGCGACCTTGGTGGTCCCGATGAGCCAGCCAACCTCGTAACCCTGTGCGACGGCTGTCACGCCGCCCATCATCCGAACCTGCAGATGTCGTTGGCACGTCGGTTTGTGGAACGCTGGGCACTGCGCATCGCGAAATGGCTGGATACTCAAGGCGAGCTTCCTGATGGCACGCCCAATCTTGGCGGTGCGCTCCGGCTGCTCGGATTGCAGAAGTTCCGCGGCCATCAATTGGAGGTTGTGCTTGCCGCCCTCAAAGGACAATCGGTGTTGCTTGTCAGCCCGACAGGCTCCGGTAAGACCCTGTGCTTTCAGTTACCGGCCCTGCTGCGCAAGGGCACGGCCTACGTGATTTCGCCTCTGAAAGCCCTGATGGCGGAACAGGTCGTGGACTTACAGCGCAAGAAGATCCCGTGCTCGTTCATCAACAGCGATCTGAATCCCGGCGAGAAGCAGCTTCGTTACGAACTGCTGACACGCCACGCCCTCAAATTCTTCTACTGCACGCCCGAGCGCTTCGATGCCAGCATGGTCCGCCCCGACGAAGTTCAACTCGTCTCCGCCGGCAAGCCCAGCTTCCTCGTCATTGATGAAGCGCACTGCATTGATCGCTGGGGACGTGACTTTCGCCCGAATTACAGCCGCTTGGGCGCTGCGCGCTCGAAGCTGGGAAACCCGCCCGTCCTCGCATTCACCGCAACGGCCGGTATCCAAACCCAGGAACGCATCCTTCAATCCCTGAACATACCGGAGGCACGGGTGATCGTGACCGGGGTGGACCGCCCCAACATCGCCCTGCTGCGATTGCCGGTGCCCGAAGTCGCGCGCTTCCAGATCATCGCGTCCTTGTGCGGCTTGATGCCAAAAGGCCACGCGATGATTTTCGTGCCAACCGTCAAGACCGGCCAGCGCGTGCAAGACGGCCTGAAATCCTCCGGGTTGGACATTCCCTTTTACCACTCCAAACTCGGCACGCCCAACGAACGCGACATGCTTCACGGAGACAAAGAGTGCGCAGATGACCTATGATCTGCTGGCATGCGTTCATCGCCTCACTCCTTGCAGAGTATGCGACAGCGGACGGCAGAAATGCAAGAGCGGTGTTGCGGCGGGCGATCTATCGTGCCTGCGGCCTCTGCGTGAGATAGGGCAATTTAGGTTTCGCGAGATGCGGTCTCTTTGTGACGCTTGCGCATTTTTGCGGCCAATGGGAACAGGCCGGCATGGCGTCAGGATTTTTTCCGGCGCGGCTTTTTCGCGGGGAGTTTTTTTACGGCTTCGTCGAAGACTTTGGCGTCGTCCCCGGCTTCGGCGGCGAGCCGGCGGGCTTGAAACTGGTCGTATTCATGTTCCGCAAGTTTGTCGGCGACGGCTTTTTCGACGCGCCCCGCATGGGTGAGGACGTCGCGCTGGTTGAATTGGAGGAAGGCATCGAGTTTCTCCCGCCAGTCGCGCATGTAGAGAACCTTGCGGCGCCGGGCTTGGTCCTCGGCGTAGTCGAGGTACATGGTGACGATGCGGTTGAGTTCCGCGATCTCGTTTTCGCGGAGGTAGTTTTTGGCGATGGTAACGTCGGTCTTGCGGACTTTGTCGCCTTTCCACGCGGTGAGACCCATGTTGGGTTGGGTGTGGTCGGCGCGCTCGGCGATGAGTTCGGCGGCGGTCTTGCCGGTGGCGGCCCAGTGGAGTTTGTTTTGGATGATCTGGAAGAATTGCTGGGTCTGGGCGGCGTCGGGCTGGTAATCGGCGGCCAGGGCGAAGATGTCGCGGATCCGGAGATACATCCGTTTCTCGCTGGCGCGGATGTCGCGGATGCGTTCGAGGAGTTCATCGAAATAGTCTGGCACGCCGGGGCCGGGCGGGTGTTTTAGGCGTTCGTCATCCAAGACGAAACCCTTGAGGAGATACTCTTTGAGGCGGGCTGTGGCCCATTGGCGAAAGGCCGTGCCGCGCGGGGAGCGGACACGGTAGCCGACCGCGAGAATCATTTCGAGACTGTAGTGCTCGACTTGCCGCTCGACGGTACGGGCGCCCTCGATTTGAACTATTCGATAATTTCGAATAGTTGCCTCGGCAGTCAGTTCGCCGTCCGCAAGGATCTCCTTGATGTGATGGTTGATCGTGTTGACGCCGACCTGATAAAGCTCGGCCAAAAGGCGTTGGGTCAACCAGATGTTCTCATCAGCAAACCGGCACTCGACGCGGGTTCTGCCGTCTTCGGTCTGGTAGAGGATGATCTCGCCCCTAGACTTTGGTTCGTTGGCAGGCATGGTCAGAGTATCTATGGCGTTTTGATGATCAGCCGAGGCAGAATCCGAGTAGATCTGCGTCATCCGCGGTTCCAAGCCCGACCGGCCACGGGCATTCGTCTTCGACGTAAAGCTGGCGAAGGGAATCCTTGATGTGCTGACAAGACCTCGCCGACATGGCAGCGAGTATGAGCGCCCGGCCCACCGATTTCAAGAACGCGTTTTGGGACGGGGTATCGTGCTTGCGGCCTCTGCCGTCTCTGGGTGATGCAACCAAGACCGGTCGCCCCGACACGATGTCGGGGCTTCGGCGTTCAGAGCGAAGACGACAGCGGCGGGCAGGGCGGCGGACGAATGAGGGTCCAAGACTCAACGGTGAATTGAACATAAGGTAACGAAGGAAACAAAGGTCTCCTTCTTCGTTCTCTTAGTTGCCTTCTGTAACACACGTGTGTTCTTGAGCGCAATGGTGACAGGCGATCCAGCCTTCGCAGCCGACCGCGCGCGCCGTAGCCCACTCTGGCGGGCGCAGGAGCGGGCGGCTGCTTCGGCGGAGTAGGCGACGCCTGTCCTACGGTGAACGAAAGGTGGGGAGAAACGGGCAGGATGCCCGTTCAACTTTTCACGGCAACTGCGACAAGCGACACCTTGAGCATTGGCGATGAGTGATGATAGGATGTTGTGTTACATGGGAAGGATGAGTCATCAATGACGCGCAAAACCGGTCTTGCTCGGGTTCTGGCAGTGTTCACGGAAACTTTTGGGCTTGGTCGCGCCGCCGCGATCAGTGCCATTCTCTTGATCAGTTCAGTTACAATATTTGCTGTTTTCTGGTTCTTTCACTCGGCTCCGCCCCGCACCATTACCATCACCACTGGTCCCGAGGGCAGCGCCTTCCACAGGGCTGCCGAGAAATATCGCACGATCCTGGCTCGCAATGGCGTGAAGTTGAACATCCTTTCGTCGGAAGGCTCGCTGGAGAATCTCAAACGGCTCGGTGACCCTTCGTTTCGCGTCGACATTGGATTCGTTCAGGGTGGAGTGACCAACGGGATCAATACCGACAAGCTGGTCTCGCTCGGGAGTGTCGCCTACGAACCGCTGCTGGTTTTCTATCGAAGTGCCGCGCCTGTGGATCTGCTTTCCCAATTGAACGGCAAGCGGCTGGCGATCGGTCCCGTGGGCAGTGGAACGAGATCACTCGCCTTCGCCCTGCTCGCAGCCAACGGCATCAAACCCGGAGGCGCGACTGTGCTGTTGGATCTGGACGCCGAAGACGCCACAAAGGCGCTGCTCGCGGGTACCGTTGACGCCGTGTTCTTGACGGGTGATTCCGCCTCCACACAGAACATGCGCGAACTACTGCGGACACCGGACATCCGGCTTTTCGATTTCACGCAGGCCGACGGTTATACGCGCCGCATCCACTACCTGAACAAGCTGGAGCTTCCGGAGGGATCCATCGATCTTGGGGAGAATATTCCGGCGCACGATGTCTATCTGATCGGCCCGACGGTCGAACTCATTGCACGGGCAAATTTGCATCCAGCACTGATTGATTTATTGCTTGAGGCCGCGCGTGAAGTGCACGGCCGCGCCGCGCTGTTACAGCGCCGAGGCGAGTTTCCGGCTCCGGTGGAGGTTGACTTTCATCTCAGCAACGAAGCGCGGCGCTTTTACACATCGGGCAAGAGTTTTCTCTATCGCTCGCTTCCATTCTGGCTGGCCAGCCGGGTGAACCGTATCCTGGTGGTCTTTGTCCCGATGATTTTCGTGTTGATCCCGGGACTGCGCTTCATCCCGACGGTCTATCGGTGGCAAATCAGGTTACGGATCTACCGGTCATACCGTGCGCTGCTGGTGCTCGAACGGGAAAGTTTCGAGCCTTCGACACCCGAGAAGCGGGAAGAATTGCTCAGCCAGCTTGATCACATCGAGGAAGCTGTCAACAAAATGAAAGTCCCAGCCTCGTTCGCGGACCAATTCTATGGACTCCGCGGGCACATCGTTTTTGTTCGCGACAGGCTGACGGGTAGCCCAGAGCCGCACTGAGGCAGTGGAATGACATGCTTCATTTGATGGGTCGTTGGTAGGGGCAGACCGCCGGGCTGCCCGTGGTCTGACGACTCGGCGCGCCCGGCGGCCTGCTCGCGTGCCGTTTACGGAGTCGCGCCCTACCTCTCAAATTAAGTGTGTCGAAGTGGTAGGGTGCCATTATGTGCGGCTGATGGGCAGCCGTTCGGATCAAGTATATGAATCGCCAAATCCAATCCGCGCTTTCGATCCGGGCCGCCGTGTTGCGTGAGCCGGGCGGCCCGCTGAAGATCGAGCGTCTGGAAATGGAAGGTCCGCGTGACAATGAGGTGCTGGTCCGCCTCGTGGCCAGCGGTATTTGCCACACCGACATTGACTTTTGCGAGGGCGGCGCATCCGGCGCGGTGGTTCTGGGCCATGAAGGATCGGGCGTCGTGGAGCGGGTCGGTCAGACCGTCAAAGGCGTGAAGCTGGGCGACCATGTCGTGCTCTCCTACCAATCCTGCGGCCATTGTCAGCCGTGCCGGAACGGGCGGCCGGCTGATTGCCGACACTTCTGGGAAGCGAACTTTGGTTTCGCCCGCTTGGACGGCAGCAACGCGCTCGCACGGAGCGGCGTGCGCGGGCACTTCTTCGGCCAGTCCTCGTTCGCGACTCATACTCTGGCGACCGCGCGCAATCTGGTGAAGGTGTCGAAGACGCTGCCGCTGGAATTGCTGGCGCCGCTCGGTTGCGGCCTGCAGACCGGGGCTGGTACCGTGATGAACTCGCTGGCGGTCAGGGCCGGATCGAGCATCGCCCTCTTCGGCACCGGCGCGGTCGGTCTGGCGGCGGTGATGGCCGCGCGGATCGTCGGTGCCGGAACGATCATCGCGGTGGACATCAATCCCCGGCGTCTCGCACTCGCCCGCGAACTTGGGGCCACCCACAGTCTTGACAATCGCGACACCGACCTCGGCGCGAGCATCGCCGCCATCACCGGCAGGGGCGTTGATTACGTGGTGGAAAGCACCGGTGACGCGGAATTGTCCAGGCTCGCCATAGACCTGCTGAACCCGCGTGGCCGCGTGGCGCTGTTGACCGGCGCGACCGGCCCGGACAAGCTACCGGGAGGGCGCCGGGTCCTCAGTGTCATTCAAGGCGATGCCGTGCCGCAACGATTTATCCCGAAACTGATCAAGCTGTACGAGGAGGGGCGGTTCCCGTTCGACCGATTGGTGAAATTCTACGACTTCAGGAAAATCAACCAGGCCATCGCCGACGCCAAGCGCGGCGTCACCATCAAACCCGTGCTGCGAATTCGGTGATGCTTCACTCTGACGGGTCCACGCTTTGGCGAAGCTGTCAATGAGAGCGCGGAGCGACAGGTCACCGCGAAATCCTTCAGAGGTCTAACGACTCGACCAGCATCACGGTGATCGACGTCGTGGCCTGGACGGTTGGACCGCTGGAATCAGTCAGGAATGCCCAGGCAGCATACACGCCGCCCAGTTGGTGCCCCTGCCGGTCCGCCAGCAAAATGTCTCCCGAGAATGTGTTGGTCTGACCGGGCTGCATCGTCAGCGTCGTCACGATGTCGGCAAACGCCTGCCCGTCGGACCATGCTTTCACAATGGCACCGGATTGATCGATCAGATCGATGTCGAACTGCTGGCTGGTCGGGAAGGTGAATGTAACGGGATCGGGTGATTGGTTTATGACCTCGAAGGTGAAGTGCGCCGTCGCGGTGACCGCGTCGCCGATGCGGCAGGCGATTTCACAGGGAGGTGAACTCGTCACGCACGGCGGACAAAAGATTCCAGACGCCACGTTGACGTAGGAATCCCGGTCGGGAGTCAGCGTGGCGACGACGCCGTTGGTGGCGGGAGGCAGACTCTGTTTGCCAATCTTCGCCGATGAAAGAAGATACAGATCTCCGTTGGCGGATTTCAGAGCCACGGGGCCGACGTTGGGCGCAAACCACAGTTCCGACGGATCGGCTGCTGCGCAGGCGGAATTCGTCACGGTCAACGCAGCCAGTTCCAGATGTCGGCATCCGGCGAATGTGCCGGCGGGTGTTACGACGATTTCCTTGTTCGTGATCCAATTGGCTTGTTCCGCGGAACAACTCTCGCCCGTCAGGTTGAATCCCCACTTCAACCCGTTTCGACGGTTGAACCGGAACAGGGTTTGCCAATGGCGCGTGGATCCCAGGCCGAGCAAGGTGCCGGACGAATTGCCTCGCAACTGAACGTCTTCCTGGAACAGGCCTCGTACCAGCGACCGCGACCGCGAAGCCTGGAGGCAACTGATGGTCCGGGTGTCACTGTTCGTGAGTTGCAGGACCCACACGTTGTCCTTCTGGAGCGGGAACCATTGCGTGGCCGGTACGTTCCCGGCATCCAAAACTTGAGAAGAAAGGAACAAGGCCGCCCCGAGCAATGGACACATCCTGAGAAGGAAACCCTTGGTGACCACCCTGAAACCCTGGCTGATGTACCCAAACGACGTCATACCCGTGATTACTTACGCCATTGATCGCAATACGTCAAACTTCTCACGACCTCAACGTATACGACGGCTTGTACGGCAACTGTGACAGGCGGGACGCCTATCCTACTGTGAATGGCGGTGGGGAGAAACGGGCAAGATGCCCGTTCTACTGTTCACGGCGGGAAAGATTTGTCGAGAGCGCCTGCAAGTTCACCACGGGGAGACCTTGCTGTCCCTATCCGTTCCCGAAACTTGAGTTTTTCGCGCTTGACGGACATGGCGATGGTGCAATATAGCTCGCCAAGCTAAAGGGTGTAGCAGTGGGGATCTGTCAATATGCGTCCGTTCAGGGGTGTTAACCGGTTCCGAGGTGCGCGAACGGGCAAGGCAGAATAACCGGGTTGAAACAAAACCCAAAACAAACGAAGGAGGAGAATGATGAAGGTAGCGAAGATAGCATTAATGGTCTGTGCTGCGATTGCGTTGGCGGCGACTTATAGTCCGGCGGGCCAGTATAAGGTTACGGTCAGCGGAACAGTCTATACCAACATGTTCAACACGATCTATCCGGCCAAGTTATCCAACCAGTATATCATAGGTCAATGCCCCTCGGCAGGAAAAGGGGCGCAGCTCTTGTATGATACCAGCGGCGAGAGTAACGGCACCAACATGGTGATCATCGCCGACAAATGTGGGAACATGGTGTGCCCGATCGCCATCTTACTTCTGAATCAGCCAGCAACAACGTGCATATCCGCGACAGCTAACAACGTGAATGAGCAGGTCTGCAGCATCCCGGTTGAATTCGTCGGGTTTGGCGGGGCGGGTACCGTCGTTGTTGATTTGAAGGAAATGGTGACCACCAAAGGTACCAACCTGGTCGGGAAGGCCTCGGGCGTATTTACCTCGCTTGGTAGCCCGGGCGTGATCTCGATCACCGTCAGCGGCGCGTTCAAGCCTCCAACAACGGGCTGCGGGCAATAAGCTGGAATTATCTGGTTCGAGCGAAAGAGCGGCGGCGATGTGACCGCCGCTCTTTTCTTATGCGCTATTGCGTGGTCAGATCGTCCAGCGCGCTCTGGGCGGCCTCGCGGATTTCGGAGTTTTGATCCCCGAGAAACTGCTGCAGGAACGGAACAGCCTGTTGGTCACCGAGATTTCCCAGCGCCCGCATGGCCTTCGTGCGCACCTCTTGAGGCTGGCTGGGGTCAATCCCTTCAATGAAGGGCACGATTGTGTAAGGCTCGTCAAGAAGGGTCAGGTCATCGAGGATGTCGAGTTTGATCTCGGTATTGGCTTCCTGGCGGAACATCGTTTCCAGAACCTGGGCGACCTCCGGCCCCGATGCACCCGCGTCAGTCATGCCCAGCACATCATTGGCAAGGGCTTCTCGTTTGTCCTTGCCATCCAGCGTCGGATACTGCCGCAGCGCATCCTGCAACTTTTGCGGCAAATACTGCGGCGGAATAAACTGCACGGTGAGATACTCAGATGATTGACCATGCTGCGATTGTGTTGGTGCTGAGGTGGAGTCGGGGGGAACGGGGTTGCTGGCCGTTTGCTTGTCCCGTTGAATTGTGTCCTGCCTGCGCGCCTTATGGATCGGGTGTGCCGCCCCGTGGAGTGGCACTGCGGAGACCGGAGAAGATAATTCCGTCGGCGTGGCAGTCATCAGTTTGCCTGACGCCGCGAAATAGGCCGTCACAACGGCTCCTCCTACAAGGATTCCGCCCACAAACGCCGTCAGGTTGCGCTTCACGGCCCGAACAATAATGAGGCTGGAATTGGCTCGTCAACGACAAAGAAGGCTTCGCAATCTGCTTCCAAGGCAGCGAGATTCCGCAGTTGATAGCTGATAGCCGAACGCTGAATGCTGAATGGGGCGCATCTCGGCGCTGCCCCCGATGTCGTGACTGGGCCGGTGTAGCCCCGACATCCAATGTCGGGGCCGAAATTCCCGAGAAATCAACGACTCGGCGCTTCACAGAAGCGCCGCTACACCGAAACCGACAGTTTCGCGGGGGCAGTGTCAAGTTACGCCCCGCTGAATGCCAAATGGGAGAGATTCCTCGACAAGCTCGGAATGACAGCACGGCATGACAACAGAGAGGAAGTGTTGGCTTCAGTTTCGCGGCAGGCTGGCGAGGAACTGTTGCAGCCCGGTGCGGTAGGTGTCGGCGCTGGCGAGGAAGGCGTCGTTGTGGCCGCCGCGGAGTTCGACAAGTTGCTTCGGTTCGCGGGCTGCAGCAAAAAGACGTTCGGCGTGGCGCCAGGAAAAGTATTCGTCGTCGCGGCTGTGGAAGATCAGCAGAGGCGCGTTGATCCGACCAATCTTGCTGAGCGTGTCGTATTTGTTGCGTGCCAGCAGACGTACGGGCATGAACGGAAACATTTTCTGGCCGACGTCGGCAACGGATGTGAGCGCTTCTTCGATGACGACGCCGACGACGGGATGTTTGGCGGCGAGATCGACGGCAACCGCTGAGCCGAGTGATTCGCCGTAAACGATGATGTGGCGCGGATCGATGCCGCGCGTCTTGGTGAGGTATTCGTATGCAGCTTGCGCGTCACGGTAGGTGCCTTGTTCGTTCGGCGCGCCCTCGCTGTGGCCGTAGCCACGATAGTCGATGATGAATACGTCGGCGCCCAATTCGCGGAGGAAGCCCAGCTTCTCGAGGCGATGCGAGATGTTGCCCGCGTTGCCATGCAGAAAAAGAACGGTGAGTGGTGATTGGTAAGTGGTGATTGGTGATTGCGGCGCGGGTACAAACCAACCGTTGATTTTTACCGCGTCGGCTGTGGTCAGGTAAACATCCTCGAATTTCCAGCCGAGACGGTCGGGTGTCTGTTCGATCTCGCGCGTCGGGTAGTAAATCATGCTCGGCTCCCGCCAGCGCAGCCAGAGCGCCATCAGCACGAACACCGCCAGTATGACGAGCGGGTAAGTCATCATCCGTTTGCGCATGTCATTGGGTTCATCGTAACCGCGAATGGACGCGAAGAAACGCCAATTGTGAGGGTGCGTATTCCCGCTTGACCCGCTGTGGCCTGCATGGTAGCAGAAGCTTGTTGAGGAGGGTAGCCGACAGAAATGCGGTGTCCGAAGTGCGGTGCGCAGGACGATCGGGTGGTGGATTCGCGCGAGAGTAAGGACGGGGTTTTGACTCGTCGCCGTCGCGAATGCATCCGTTGCGGGACGCGGTTCACGACGTACGAGGAGATTCACCGCGAGAAGCTGCGCGTACAGAAGCGGGATGGTGAGTACGAGGAATTCGATCGGCGCAAGCTGCTGGCGGGCATTGAAAAGGCCTGTGAGAAACGCCCCATCAGCAGCGAGCAAATCGAGGCGTTGGCCGAGCGGGTGATCACCGAGTTGGAGAACGAATACGGGCGTGACATCCCCTCGCAAAAACTCGGTGAGCGGGTCATGCAACACTTGCGGAATCTCGACCAGGTGGCCTACGTGCGGTTCGCCTCGGTGTACCGCAAGTTTGACGGCGTGGACCAGTTCGTCGAGGAAATCAAGGGACTGAGCAAGCAATGATTCTGTCGCGGGACGATATTGCCTGGGTGCGGGCTGAGGACGGCCAGTTGACGCCGTTTGATGAACGGCAATTGGCGGGGTCGATCCAGCGTGCAGCCGAGTCGATCGGTCACCACGACTGGTGGCTGGCCGAGTCGGTTGCGGCGGCGATCCACCATTACACGGTCGAGTGCACGGGTGGGCAAACGATCGCGGCGAGCAGGGTGGCCAGCATCGCAGTCGAGGTGCTCACGATGGTCGGTTATGGGGAAATCTCGCAAGCGTATGCGCGGCGCGGCGAGCGGACGGAAATCCGGCTCGATGAGATGTTGGCGCAGGCGAGCGGCGGATTTGAGCTCGGTTTCTTCCGTCAACTCGACACGGCATTGCGGGCCGTGGCGGATGAAGAGCTGTCGATTGTCCGCCTGTGCGGGTTGCGGGCCTGCGTGATGCAGTTGCGCGGCGCTCATCGCTGGGGCGCAAGCTGCCGCCAACTCGCCGAGGAGATTGTCGGTCACGTGAGAACCCGCGTGAGCAACATCAGGCCCGATCATGCCGCCGCGCTGCGGTTGGCGGTGTTGGAGTAACTGTAGCGGCGGTAGCTGCCCCGAAAGCTTTCGGGGTGAATGACCGCTGTTATGATCATGCGAACGTTCGGCGCTCATCACGTGGAACGTGGCAAGCAGAGCGCAGCTACAACGAAAGAATTATCGTATGGCCGAGAAGAATATTTTTGCCAAGATCGTCGCGAAAGAAATTCCAGCCACGATTGTCTATGAGGACGAACGCGCGTTGGCGTTTCGGGATATCAATCCGAAAGCGCCAGTCCACATACTCATCCTGCCAAAAAATGAAATCCCGCGCGTGTCCGAGGCTAAACCCGAAGACGAGCCGTTGCTCGGTCATTTGCTGACAGTGGCGGCGGAGATCGCGCGCAAGGAAGGCATTGATGGCTCGGGTTATCGACTGGTGATCAACAAGGGACGGGACGCGGGCGAGAGCGTGCCCCATCTGCACGTGCATTTGCTGGGCGGCCGCGCGTTGCAGTGGCCGCCAGGCTGAGTCCGCTGGCTTGTGAACGGACTGATTCTTTTCGACGACGAACATCTGCTCGTCGTCAACAAACCGTCCGGCATCAATACGCACAAGCCCGACGCTTACGCGCCGGACGGGATCTATGAATGGTTGCAGAAGATTCGTGGGAGGGGCGTTCCTGCCCCGATCCGCCTTCGCCAAGGCTTCGGCGGACAAGCCGGTCGCGGCAAAGCCGGGTCTGCGAGACATGCGAAGCAAAATGCCGCTCCTGCAACCGCGCTGTCCATTCTGCATCGACTCGACAAGGACACCTCAGGCGTGTTGCTTTTCGGCAGGACGCTGCGCGCCAATCAATCGCTCTCACGCCAGTTTGAGTCGCACCAAATCGAGAAGGAGTATCTCCTGCTGTCGTCCGCGCGGCCGACGCGCGCAAAATTCCGCGCCAAGTCGGCGGACGCGGTGACTGAGTTCGCATTTGTTCAACCTCACGGACGATTCTTCCTGATCGAGGCGCGGCCGATCACGGGCAAGATGCATCAGATCCGCCGTCACGCAGCGGAAAACGCATTTCCCATCGTTGGCGACACGAAGTACGGAGGCGAACCCGCGCCGCGCCTGATGTTGCACGCCCACAAGCTCACGTTCGAGCATCCAACGAAAGGCGAGAAGATGACGATGGAGGCGTCCGTGCCGGTTGCGTTCGAGGAACTGGATGCGCTGGCCGCGGCCAAGGAATTCCGTGACCTGATTTTTGATGAGGACACGAACGCGTTTCGGCTGATCAGCGGCGCAGCCGACGGATTTCCCGATGTGATCGTGGACTCGTATGCTGGGAATCTGCTGGTGCAATGGCAAACGGAGGCAGCAGCGAAGACCGGGCCAGCATTGCTGGAGCAGTTGAAGCAACGATGCGGATGGCCGGCGATTTACGAGCAGTTGGCGACGAAGTGGAAGCGGACAGTGCCACGACTGGTGTTGGAGGGACGCGCTTCGTCGCGTCCGCCATCGTTGGGAGAACGGCCACGACAGAGCGTGGCCCTCCAGGGGCGAATTCCGATTCGCGAGAACGGGCTGAACTTTCTGATCAGTTTTGGTGAGGGACTTTCGACGGGAATCTTTCTCGATCAGCGCGAGAATCGGCGCCGGCTGCTGATGGGGGATCTCGCGGGTAAAACGCTGCTCAACTGCTTCGCGTACACCTGTGCGTTTTCCGTCGCGGCGGCGAAAGCGGGCGCGGTCACGACGAGCATTGATCTCTCGCGTCATTATCTGGAGTGGGGGAAAGACAACTTTCGAGCGAATGATTTGCATCCCGAAGCGCACCGTTTTCTGGTCGGCGACGTGCTCGAATGGCTTAAACGGTTTCAGAAGCGCGGGCGGGCTTGGGACATCGTGGTTCTTGATCCGCCGACATTTTCCACGACGAAAAAGGGGCGAGCATTTCAGGCCGAACGCGATTATGAAGAGTTGGAGACGCTGGCAATCGCTTTGGTGGCAAGGGGCGGCACGTTGTTTTGCTCGACGAATCAGCGAACGCTGGCGCCAGACAGATTTGAGGGGTCACTCCGCGAAGCCGCGCGGCAGACGGCTCGCGTCATTGCGTCGGTGGAGTTTGAGACGTTGCCGTTCGATTTCCGCGTGGCCGAGGGTGAGCGTCCGTATCTGAAGACGCTTTGGGCGCGCCTGGACTGATCATCGGCAGGTACTGGCCCAAGTATGGTTGTGCTACCACGAAGCCGCCTGCGGCTGCAATTACGAACGTGAGCGGTTTACCGAGTGGGGAATAGGACGTGGTTGTTTCGCTCCTTGCTTCCGTCACTGTGGCGGACACGAATGGCGACAAATGGCGCGCGATTGTTTCAGTCGGCGGCAGCTTGGTCAGTTCGACAAACGAGGCGGTGTTGCTGTCTGACCGGTTTGATCGCAGGCGTGCGTAGAGCGGAGGGAAGATGGCGCTCAGGTCGTAGTAACTGTACGCGCATGCATTGGCGGGCAATTGTTTCATCGCTTGCTGGTAGGTCGCGCTGGACGCGAGCGTCGGCTTGGTTTGTTTGAGTTGACCGAGCAGTTCGCGGGCGTAGTCGGGTGTAAGGGCGAGGATGAAAAATGCTTCGGTCGTTACGTATGTGGGCGCGATGAGGCTTGAACCAACGCGCACGGTGTGAAGTGTCTCGCCGAGGTACTGCATTTCTTCCGACGGAAATCGTTCATCGCTTCCCAGCGCCATCTCCTTCAACGCGTTCAACGCAAGATCCAATCGCGGGCGGGTTTGCGTGGCATTTCTGATTTCGGCTACGAGCGCCCCATCAGGGATTGTCGCGCCGTCACGCCACGTAACGACCATGGCGGTCTCTGGTCCGAGAAAGGAGAGCAGATCTTCGCGGATGTGCAAGCCGCCGCTGCGAAGTCTCTGTTCAAACTGTGCGGCGCTGGAAATGAGCGGCGCGTTCCCGGACTGGGCGATGGAGCCCATGATCTCTTGATACATGCTGCCCAAATCGGAGGATTCGACTGCGTACACCGAAGTCTGCGGTGTGGTCAGCGCCAGCGTTTTGCGTTGCGTCACGGGTGGAGGTTTCGATTCCGAACTGTAGGCGGTGAACCCGACATCCTGGATTTGTTTGTCTGTAAACGCGGAGCTCGAAGCAGTGGCCTGGATGCGCGACAGTTTCTGGAACGCTCCCGCGGTTTGCGGCACGAGCGCGAGGAACGGACCGACGAGGCTCATGACCTGTTCGACGTTCAGGTAAGTGACGAACTCGTGTGCCGGAGGCAGGTGGCGGAGAACATTCTGATACTTATCGCTCGCCGCGAGTGATGGCGCATCGGGCGGCGCCTGGCCCGTGAAGCGCGTGATCACGTCGCGCATCTCGTCTTCGCCGAACGTGAAGACCACCATTGAATTCAAGAACGCGTGACAGATTGACTGGTTGGGCCGCGGCTCACAAATCGCGTATTTGACGCCGAGATATTTCCTAGTGTAGAACTTTGCGTCGGGATTTCTGGTCTTCAACTCGTGCTCGTAATACGCCAGCGCGGCCTTTGCTTTCAGTTGTTTGCCCTTCGCGTCAATGCCGAAAACGACACCTGCTTGGGGAGTCGGGATTACGGAAATGCGCGTGAGGGCGACGAACACTTCACCTTGAATGGCATCGAGGATTAACTCACTGACGCTGTTTTCGTCTTGCGTGAGCTTCGCATTGCCGAGCAACTGGCCGAGCGCGCGCAGCGGTTCTTCCAGAAACGCTTGAACCTCCGGTTCCTGCCAGAGCGCGCAGAGGGCGGTGTGTTGGAATCCGGCGCGCGAGCGGGAAAAGTCGGGCATTTCCAGGAACAACAAGCTCGAGTCCGGTAGCAACGTCGCCGCTTGGGGCGCAGGTTTGCTGTAGTTAAAGCAGACCAACGCGGCGGCAACAACGGCGATCAAAATCAACGCGACCAAAACAATTCGTTTCATGAATAAAGCGGCGATGCTAATTGGCGGTTGTGTAAAGCGTCAAGGAGATAGCCTCGTTGGCAGTGCCTTAATTTGGGGGTTTTTGGCCCCCGCCCCTTTACAGGCGGGGAGACTTGTGCGAGGGGAGGCACCAAATGAAGGTTTATTCTGCGACAAAGCCTAATTGCCCATCCGGTCCCCTGACAAACTTAGGATGTTCAAGGACAGTCGGTGGCAGGTCAGTTCCAAATCCGATTGGAACGGCCATCGACAACCAAAACATATATCCTGATAGCCGTCGCTGTTTACAGGTCACCATAACGACAAATGGAATTCGGAAGACATCCTGTGCTGTTGCGAACGTTATTGGCGGGCTGCACTCACTGTCCGTCCACTCCAACGTTTCCCGGCACTTCCATGCATGCCCCCTGAAATTCCTCCAAACCTTATCTTCGGGTGAAAACACCTCACTCGACCATCCTAAGCCGCGTTCATACTTCGCCGTTTTAGGTAGAATAACGAGGATTTCAAACCCGGTCATTGATTCTTGCGATTTGTTCTTTACGATGAAATTCAATGCCACAGAGCTTTCACCGTTCGAGATTGGAATCATAACATATGGGCTTTCGTTAGAAAGCCCACCCTTCCAACCACAGAACAAGGACTCATTTGTCAGCATTCCCGCCAGTTCAGTATTGTGCGATGTCACGAGGGCTAGGTCTGGCCTGGGAAACTCTTGTGCGGGCATCGCAGTCTCATTAGCACGAGAGTTTTTATATACGACTACCGTGGCGCACACACCCAAGAGAATCCATACTCCAAGCGCCATCCGAAATCCTCTAAGCAACTTAGCTAACAGATAACAGAAAACACTATGCAGAATCAAAAGGGCGCCGACCAGAAACCTGAGCCTGCCGACATCCCGACACTCGATAAGATCAGCCCACAACCAAAGACACCATGCCGCGGAGCCGAGGAATTCCAGCCACTGCGCAGTAGTGAATCTGGCTTTTTTTCTTTTTTTTGTTTGCGTTGGGCTGAGTTTTTCTTCTGGTTGGGGGTCATGTTTCTCGGAGGCGCTATTTGTGGTGGGCTGTTCGTTGCGGCCTTTTTCAGGAGTCGAGGATGGAATTAGATTATCGCCCACTTGCATTCCTTAGAATGTATGCAATCTTACAATCGCTTTGGGTGCGTAAGTTAACCGGCAAGCCCGCGTTCCTTACAATCGCGGATTGCGAGTTCAAGGCTCGCCGCATCCAAACAAACGATTATGCCAAAGAAACGCGCCGATTCGCAACTGAAAGTAGGGCTTTCCGTACCCATTCGGATTTGCCCTCTTTTGCTCGCCGTATAGCTTCACTAATCACTCGATTTTCCTCTGGCGACACCCTCGCCTGTATCAGAATTCCGCGATATTTGGCCTTTGGAACCTTTGGTCTTCCGATTTTTGTCTTCATAAATCCTTTCTGTATGACAAATAGTTGTTGACAGCAACCATAGTTTATGTCATACATATAGTCAACAACAAAGAGGCAATATGGCAAACAACCTGAAAACCGAAAAGAAAGTGGCGGTCGTTTCCTTGCTCTGCGAGGGAGCAAGCATAGCCCACCTGCACGGGTGCGACTCCAAGCACGTTGAATCGGTGCCCGTGCATGAAACCTTCAAGGGAAAGACTGTTTGGGATGGTGTTGTCGAGGTCTTTGATCTTGTCAGGCATCCGAAGGCCAAACGCTGCTATGCGTGGACGTATGGAGAGCCGGAGGAGTTTATCACGATCTTGGAACTGCCCCCCGTCACCGATGCCCGGAGCGCCGTCAAGGTTGGCGTGGCCTATCAGATCAAGAAAGCGAGAACGGACAATGAGCGGTGATGCTCACCGTCGAATCGGCTCCAATTCGTCGCAATGGTATGGTGCTCTGACATTTTTCTGCTGTTCTGCTGGCACCATTTTCGGGTCGTGTTGTACCACGACAAAAATAGGAATTGGGCCTTGCCGTGGTGATATATATGCAACCTCCCCGGTCGCATCCACTCTCCGGTTCTTGATAAGCGACTCGCATTCGAAGGGAACGTCTTTCAATAGGTCATCATTGATCGTGGCAACCTTTACGCGGACGCCGAGTTTCAGGGTTTCAGGACTCATGCATCCAATTTACCATTTGGCTGCCGAATTTCAAATTAAGGCACTACCGCCTCGTTCAGGTCCTATTATCGCCGCCAAAATCGGTCAACGATTTCGGCGGCCACGCAGCGCGGAGGGCGTTGAGGACCACAACGACATCGATCACTTCCTGGGAAATCGCTCCCGCGACAGGCGGCAGATGGCCGAAAGCGGCGATGATCATGCCGGCCACGCTCAGGGCCATCCCGCCCACGGCGCTTTGCAGGGCGATAGCGCGCATGCGGCGGCTGATGTGGAGAAACTCGTCCACCTTCTCAAGCGAAGTCGTCATGATCACCGCACCGGCCGCTTCGCTGGTGATGTCGCTGTTCTGTCCGAACGCGACGCCGACTGAGGCGGCCATCAAAGCCGGGGCATCGTTGATGCCGTCGCCGAGGAAAAGAGTCCTCGCCTTTTTCGTTTCGTTGCGGACAATCGCCAGCTTGTCTTCCGGACTTTTGCCCGCGTGCATTTCGGTGATGCCGACCAGCTCGGCGAGATAACGCACCTCGGATTCGCGGTCGCCTGAGACCAGCATGATCTTGTCAAACAGATGTTTGGGTCGCAGATGGCCGATGAACGACACGCCTTCGACGCGCGGTGCGTCGCGGAAGCGGTAGGTTGCGGCGTAAGCGCCATCAACGAGAATGAAGCACTCCAACCCGCCGCCTGCGGGTGGAAGATGCTGGGCAAAGGACGGCTGCTGCGCGGCAAGCTTGTTGCGGCTGGTGATTTGAATGTTGCGGCCGGCGACAGTTCCGCGCAGATCTTCGCCAGGCCGTTCACTGATTTCGCTGACTTCCTGCGGCGCGATGCCAGACTTGCTCGCCGCAGCAAGAATGGCACGGGCGAGCGGATGTTTCGAGTAACGTTCGACGCTGGCGGCGAGGGTGAGAACGTCCTTTTGAGCGAAGCCGGGCGCGCAGAGTTGCTTGGTCAACTTCGGCTCGCCGTAGGTAAGTGTGCCCGTTTTGTCGAAGATCATGGTCCGGCACGTGTCGATCTGTTCCAGCACCGCCGGGTTCTTCACGATGATCGCGCGCTTGGCAGAAAGCGAAATGGCGCCGATGATCGCGACTGGAATCGCGATCAGGAGCGGACACGGTGTCGCCACCACCAGCACAGCGAGGAACCGATCGGCGTCGTGGCTGAGAAGCCAGGCAATGATCGCAATGACCACGGCCAGCGGCGTGTAATACGCTCCAAGTTGATCGCCAAGACGGCGCAGCCGCGGACGCTGTTGTTCGGAGGCGCGCATGACCTGCATAATTTTGGCGTAACGGGAATCGACGGCGAGCCTGGTGGCGCGGATCGTGAGGGCGGTATCGCCGTTGATCGAGCCCGATAGAACTTCCGAGCCGGGAGTCTTCGACATCTGAAACGGTTCGCCGGTCAGATAGGACTCGTCCATCACGCCATGACCTTCAATGACCGCGCCGTCCACCGGACAGATGTCGTGCGGATACACGAGAAGCGTGTCGCCGACCGCAATCTTGTCGAGTTGCACATCTATGACTTCGGAATCGCGTTTCAGGTGCGCGATGTAGGGCATGCGTTTGGCCAGCGCCTGGAGAACCGAAGAAGCGTGGAGCACGGCATAGTTTTCGAGGGCTTCACCGCCGGACAACATCAGTACAACAAGCGAGCCGGCCAGGTATTCGTCCAGCCAGAGCGATGTCACAATCGAAATACCCGCCAGCAGGTCCGAGCCGAACTCGCGCCTCCAAACTTTCACGAGCAACTCGATCACGAGCGGAATCCCACCCAGCGCCAGCGCGGCAAACAGCGGCACATCGAAGATCAATTTGGTCGTGTGAAAGCCGAAGCGGAGCACAAGGTGCGCAATAATCGCGGCAATCGTAAACACCGCGATCATGCTGTGCTTGCGGCTCTCCGAAAAAGACTCCGATTCCTTGACTTTGTCGCTCGACATCCGAAGCGTTCCCCAAGCGGGAATGTGCGGTCTCGTGCCCGGCCACTTGGGACAAGACGAACACGTATCCCCCCTGCCTTTCGAGCCTAAGAAACCAGCGGCGCCGTGTCAACAATCTGCCTCCTGTGCCGCCGTGTGGCCAACTTGTCTGTCGATTGGCAGGCTGCCAGAAAACTGTGTAGCGGCGCTTCAGTTTTAATCACATCCTGCGAATAACGCTGACATCATCGCCCGGCTTTGCTATGTAGAACGCGAAGGAGATTGCCCATGAAGATTCGCCCGTTCATCCTGATCGTCTTGCTCGGAGTGACTGCAGCCAGTGCGCAACAGTCAACCAATGCTCCCGCCGCACCTGCAGTCGAAGTGCCGTACATCGCCTCCAGCAAGCCCGCTCTCGAGCCGCGCGTCAACGGCCCGCGAATCGTCGGGATGACGCCGGGGAAGCCGTTTCAGTTTTTGATTCCCGCGACAGGCGAAGGGCCGCTGAAGTTCTCGGCTAGGGGGTTGCCGGCGAGCCTCACGCTGGACGGAAGCACAGGCATTATCAGCGGTTCGCTGAAGCGGGCGGGCACGAGCGTCGTTGAAATCATTGTCCAAGGGCCGCGTGGCGTCGCGCGCGGCAAACTGACCATCGTCGGCGGCGAACACAAGCTGGCGTTGACGCCGCCGATGGGGTGGAATTCCTGGAACATCTGGCACCACAACGTGGACGAAGCGAAAGTCCGCGTGGCCGCCGACTGGATGATCAAGACGGGTCTGGCCGCGCACGGTTATCAGTACGTCAACATCGACGATTGCTGGGAGGACGGACGCGATACCAACGGCGTGATCACAGTGAATAAGAAGTTTGGCGACATAAAAGCGCTGGCGGATTACGTTCACAGCATGGGGTTGAAGCTCGGGATCTATTCATCACCCGGTCCGAAGACGTGCGCCGGGTTCGAGGCCAGTTTCGGCCATGAGGATCAGGACGCGAAAACATATGCGAGTTGGGGCATTGATTATGTGAAGTACGATTGGTGCTCGTACAAGCAGATCGCCGGGGATCTCAAGGAACAAAAGTATGCCGCACTGGTGCCCGAATTCGCCGACCGGCTCAAATTGCTGACAGCCGAGGCGGCGCAGTTCTCGGCGAAACGCCAGCGGTCGGAGCAAGAGGACGATCAGTTGCAATTTGCCAACCAGGAACTGAAGGAGATTTACCAAAAGGTGGACCCGGACAAGCGGAAGCAGATTGATCTGGAGATCTTTCAAGAGCCGTACAAACTCTTCCGCGCGTCACTCGACAAGTGCGACCGCGACATCGTTTACAGTCTTTGCCAGTATGGGATTGGCGAGGTGTGGAAATGGGGTGCCGATGTCGGCGGCAACCTCTGGCGCACCACGGACGACATACAGGGCAACTACAAAAGCATGTCGGACATCGGCTTTCGGCAGAACGGCCTTGAGCAATATGCCGGCCCGGGCCATTGGAACGATCCGGACATGCTCTGGTTGCACTCGCTCGCGCCAAACGAGCAGTTGACGCATCTCTCGCTCTGGAGTCTGCTGGCTGCGCCGTTGCTCATCGGCAGCGACCTGTCGAAGCTAGATCAGTTTACGCTCGACGCGTTGTCCAATGACGAAGTGATCGATGTTGATCAGGACCCGCTCGGCATCCAGGGCAACCGCCGCGCCAAAGACGGCGACCTGGAAGTCTGGGCTAAACCTCTCTCCGACGGCACGTTGGCTGTCGGCTTGTTCAACCGGGGCAGTGATCCCAGGGCTGTGGTCGCCCAATGGTCCGACCTCGGGTTGAGCGGCAAACAACCCGTGCGCGATCTCTGGCAGAAGAAGGATCTCGGCTCGTTTACCGATTTGTTCAGCGCCACCGTTCCCAGCCACGGCGTCGTGCTGATCAAGATGGGAATGGCGAAGTCGTCAGATTAACTGTAGCGGCGCTGCCTTGGTTCAGCCCCTGAATCGTTTTGAGCCAAAACCGCATCTTACCCATGCAGTTAGTGTTCTTGACAGGGGGACACAATGACTTATACTGGCGACAACATGCAATCTGATGAGCCTGGGGGACAGCCCCGAAAGCTTTCGGGGACCGTTAACAGCTCAACCAAGGAGGACGGCCCCACGCAGCAAGCTGTGAAAGACGCGGGTAACAGTCGTTTTGTGTCCGCCGGGCGCGGTGTCTGGAGCCACGTTCCCGATCACGAGTGGAACGATTGGCGTTGGCAGCTTCGTAACCGGATCGCGACGCTCGAACAGTTTGAGAAACTGATGCGGCTGACGAACGAGGAACGGCTCGGCGTTCAACTCGCGGGACATCATCTGGCGCTGGCGATCACGCCTTACTTTTTCAATCTCATCGACGTGAACGATCCGCATTGTCCGATCCGACGGCAGGTTGTGCCGCGCATAGAGGAGACGGTCACGGCGCCGTGGGAGATGATGGATCCGTGCGGCGAGGACGAGCATATGGTCGCGCCGGGATTGGTGCATCGGTATCCGGATCGCGTCTTGTTTCTGGTGACGGACCGGTGCGCAGCGTATTGCCGGTATTGCACTAGGAGCCGCGTGGTCGGCGGAGCAGGGGAGCAACATCTTCATACCGATTTCAGCGAAGCAATCAATTACATTCGCGAACACAAGGAAGTGCGCGACGTGTTGTTGAGCGGCGGCGATCCATTGTTGTTCAGCGATGATCGGCTCGAATACCTGCTCGGCCAGTTGCGCGCGATTGAGCACGTCGAATTTCTGCGGATCGGGACGCGGATCCCGATCTTTCTGCCGCAGCGTATCACGCCGGAGTTGTGCGCGGTGCTGCGGAAGTATCATCCGTTGTGGATGAGCATTCACACCAATCACCCAAAGGAAGCGACCGCCGAAGCCAGGGAGGCGTGCGGTCGGCTGGCGGATGCCGGTATTCCGCTGGGGAATCAGACCGTGTTGTTGAGTGGGGTCAACGACGACGCGTCGGTGATGAAAGCGCTCATGCACAAGCTGTTGATGATGCGGGTGCGACCGTACTACATCTACCAGTGCGATCTGGTGAAAGGCACGCATCATCTGCGCACGTCGGTGCGCAAGGGCCTGGAAATCATGGAGGCACTTCGAGGTCACACGACAGGTTACGCCGTGCCGCAATACGTGATCGATGCGCCGGGCGGCGGCGGCAAAGTGCCGATTGGTCCTGCGTATGTGCTGGCGCACGACGCCAAGCGCATCATTATTCGTAATTACGAAGGCAAAGTCTTCGAATACCCCGAATTGAACGAAGCATTTACCCCGACGGAGTCGGGGCAAGGTGTCCCTCCCGCACCCTGTCAAACTGGTGCAGAGCGTGCTTTCTCTAGCACTGCCAACACAGAGACGGGACATGGATGCCACTGCAAGACGTAGTTCGGAAATTCACTTCGGAATCGCCTGGAACTGGGAGCACGATCGGGATTTCATTACTATGCTGGATCGCTCCTGCCTCAATGCGGGACTGAGCTGTTATCTCGTTGGCGGGCACAATCTCCAGCAGACCTATCTCGAAGTCAAAAACAACGAGCGCCGCTTCGCGTACTTCCTCGATCGCGCCAGCGATGAAGACCCTCGTTTCCTGCAACTCAATCACCTTTTGCAGTCCAATGGGACGAAGTTCATTAACGCGCATCATCACTACCAGCGCTCGATCGACAAGGCGAACATCCACGGCGAACTCCTCGCGCACGGGTTGCAACTGCCGCTCACGATCATTCTCCCGCCGTACGACAGCGAACCGAATTTCGATCCGCGCGTAATCGAACCGCTGGCCAAGCCGTTCGTTGTCAAACCCGCGAAGGGCAGCGGCGGCTTCGGCGTGATGGTCGGCGCGACGCGGCCCGACGACGTTAGCCAGACGCGGGCCAAGTTTCGCAACCAACGCTTCCTCGTCCAGCAACGCATCGAACCGCAAATCCTCGGGGGCCGTCGCGCTTGGTTCCGCGTCTACAACGTGTGCGGCCAGATCATCCCGTGCTGGTGGGACGACACGTCCCATCGCTACGCCATCGTCACGCCATCGGACGGCACGCTGGTGAACGTGGCGGAACTGTCGCGCATCGTGAAGATCATCGCGGAAGTCTCGCAACTGGATTTTTTCAGCACGGAAATCGCCTTCGACCGCGATGGCCGCTACGTTGTTGTCGATTACGTCAACGACCCATGCGACATGCGCCCGCAGAGCAAACATTTCGACGGTGTGCCCGACACAATCGTGAGGATGATCGTGGATGGTATCGTTGGACACCTCAAGAAACAGTTCTCTTCTCCCGCCGACGCCCCCGTGAGTGAAGACGCGCGCTGGTGGCCGTAGCTATACTTGCGCCCTCCATGCGTGAGGCTGTTGTAGCTGCGCTTCTGCGAAGCGCAGATTGTTTTCCTTGAACCTTCCGCGTTTTACGCGCCTGCCACCGCGCAATGGCGGGCAGGCAGAAATGCCGCTACAACATCACGGCAGAACGAGGTGTGTTGCGCTTCTACGAACCGCGGTTTTCCACGACAAATCACTTGGCGCTTTGCAGAAGCGCCACTACACTGCACGTCATGCCATCGGTCATTCTAAAAGTGGGCAAGGAGCGTCGGCTCAAGGCAGGCCACTGCTGGGTGTACGCCGGTGAAATCGCCAGGATCACCGGTGAACCTGCCGCCGGCGATCAAGTCGACATCCGCGACCACAAAGACCGTTTCCTCGGTCGCGGGTTGCTCAACACCCGGTCGCAGATCACCGTCCGACGATTCACCACACAGAAGGAAGAACTCGACAAAGAATTTTTCCGTCGGCGCATCGAAGCGGCGTGGCGCTTTCGCGCTTCGCTCGCGCTGCCGGCCATGCTCAATGCGACGCCGACCGCTCCGAGCACGCAACGGCTCGTGTTCTCGGAAAGCGACCTGCTGCCGGGCCTCATTCTCGATCAGTACGGCGATTATCTGGTCCTGCAGGCGTTGACGCTCGGCATCGACCAACGGAAATCCTGGATCATCGAGATCGTCCAGGAATTGTTTCAACCGAAGGCCATCATCGAACGCAGCGATGTGCCAAGTCGGGGTCTCGAAGGGCTTAAAGAGGCGAAGGCAATTCTATCCGGCGACAGCGACGGATGCGTGACAGTCCGCGTCGGCGCGCCGCCCATGATCGAATTCGATGTGAATCTCCTCGAAGATCAGAAAACGGGGTTCTTTCTAGATCAACGCCTGAACTACGGCGAAGTCGGGGCGCTGTGTGGAGGCAAGGACGTGCTCGACTGCTTCGCGTATCACGGCGGGTTTGCGTTGGCAGCCGCGGTAGCGGGAGCCGAAAGCGTGGAGGCCGTCGAGATTTCCGAGCAATGCATCGCGCGGGCGCGCAAGAATACGGAGTTGAACGGTCTCACCGGCAAGATTGAGTTCGTCTGCGCCAACGCGTTCGATGTGCTGAAAAAGTACGACAGCGAGAAACGTCAATTCGACGTGATCGTGCTCGACCCGCCGTCCTTTACCCGCACGAAACAGAACGTCAACGACGCGCTGCGCGGCTACAAGGAAATCAACCTCCGCGCGCTGAAAATGCTGCCTGCGGGTGGGGTGCTGGCGACATTTACGTGTTCCCATCACATCAGCGCGGAACTGTTCAAAGCCGTTATCGTGGACGCAGCGGCGGATGCGAAGAAGACGGTGCGTCTGATGAAAGTCCTCTCACAATCTCCCGACCATCCGATTCTGCCCGCCGTGCCCGAGACCGAGTACTTGCGGGGATTGCTGTTGCAGGTAATGTAACCGGGACCATGACCGGGGCGAATTTATTCGGCAACCTGCTGTTTAGCAGTATCGGCTTGGGCGCGTTCCTGTACGGCAAATAGCAGGCCCGTTGGAAGGCGATGGCGATTGGGGTGGCGCTATATGACAGATCCAAAAGTCCAGCAACTGAAAGCGCGGCTTGCAGAAATCGACGACCTCAAATCCGCCGCGGCGGTGTTGCATTGGGATCAGGCGACGTACATGCCGCCGGGCGGAGCGCCGGCGCATGCCCGTCAGATGGGGACCCTCCAGCGGCTCGCCCACGAGAAGTTCACCGATTCTGCCATCGGCAAGCTGCTCGATGAATTGCGGTCGTACGAAGAGAGTCTGCCCTATGATTCCGATGAAGCGAGTTTGATTCGTGTCGCGCGCCGCGATTACGAAAAGGCGGTGAAAGTGCCGGCGTCGTTCACCGCCGATTTGGAGAATCACAGTTCGGAGACATATATTGCGTGGAGAAAGGCGCGGCCTGCGAACGATTTCGCGTCGGTGCGATCTCGGCTCGAAAAGACGCTCGACCTGAGCCTCCAGCTTGCCAGCTTCTTCCCCGGCTACGAGCACGTCGCTGACCCGCTGATCGATTACTACTCCGATCCGGGCATGAAAGCCGCGACCGTGCGCACGCTTTTTGCCGAGTTGCGACGCGAGCTTGTGCCGATTCTGCAGGCGATCACCGCACAGCCGCTTGCCGATGATGCCTGTCTGAAACAACAATTCCCCGAAGCGCAGCAACTGGCGTTCGGGCAGGAGGCGATCAAACGGTTCGGCTACGACTTCGAGCGTGGACGGCAGGACAAGACGCATCATCCGTTCATGACGAAGTTTTCGCTTGGCGACATCCGCATCACCACGCGCGTGAAGGAGAACGATCTCAGTGAAGCGTTGTTCAGCACGATGCACGAAACAGGGCACGCGTTGTACGAGCAAGGGATTCGGAGGGAGTTCGACGGCACACCGCTCGCGGGCGGCACGTCGTCCGGAGTCCACGAAAGCCAATCACGGCTGTGGGAGAACGTCGTCGGACGGAGCCGGGAGTTCTGGGAATTCTTTTATCGGCGGTTGCAGGACGTTTTTCCAAGCCAGTTAAGGTCCGTGCCTCTGGAGCGATTCTATCGCGCCATCAACAAGGTCGAACGCTCGCTGATCCGCACCGATGCCGATGAAGTGACGTACAATCTCCACGTGATGATGCGATTCGATTTCGAGTTGGCGCTGCTGGAAGGGAGATTGGCCGTGCGCGATTTGCCTGAAGCCTGGCGGGAGCGAATCAAGTCGGATTTGGGCGTCGCGCCGCCCGACGACCGCGACGGCGTCTTGCAGGACGTGCATTGGTTCGGCGGCGTCATCGGCGGAGCGTTTCAGGGATACACGCTGGGCAACGTCCTCAGCGCGCAGTTCTTCGACGCCGCGACCCGCGCGCATCCGTCCATCCCCGACGAAATCGGGCGCGGCGAGTTCGGCACGCTCCACGACTGGCTCCGTGAAAACATCTACCAGCACGGACGCAAGTTCACGCCCGATGAACTTGTCAAGCGCGCCACCGGCAATCCGCTGAACATCCAGTCGTATGTCCGGTATTTGCGGCAAAAATACGGCGACCTGTATTCGCTCTGATGCCCGAGCCCCGGTGCTCACGGCGGGCGTTGTTGCCAGACACTTCTTCAGCAGACTCTGGTGCTCGGCCCCCACACAGGCCCAACAAGAAGCGCAGCCAGCGGCCGTTCACCCAGTTGTGGACGCGGGTTTCGCGTTCCTGTTGTCCAGCCGGCCCGGCTGCGCTACTCGATTTCAAGCAAGATTCAGACCCGACGACCGACTACGGAACCAGCGCTTGGACGCGGAAGAAGCGCTGCGGGGTGGAGGTGTCCGGAACGGATCGGTGTCAGCCACATACTCCGCAATACCCCTCATCCCATCGCCATCGTTGTCGGTTGTGGCATTCATCGTCACTAGGTTGCCGGCATGGAGATATTCCCACGCGTCGGGAATCCCGTCTCCGTCCGTTATCCGGGCCTGTGTCCAACGAGTCCGTCTGCACGAACGCAACGGCGTTGCTCAGGCTGATCCAGGCGATGTTCGCGCCGTAGACGTACCCGCTGAGGTTGCCTGCTCCGTCGTGGTTGACTTCCTCCTCCCGGGCGAAATTCGCCCATGTGTTTCCAGTCGACTTTACTTGGGGCGCAGCCGGCGACCCTTCATCCAGTTGTGAACGCGGGTTACGTTCTTGCTGTTATCCGGCCAATACCGGCTGCGCCTCCCACAATTCTGGTAGCTAGTCGGTCGCCTTGATCCGATAGAACCGCTGCGCAACGCTCGAGTCCACCGTGTTGGTCATCTGCATTGTCCCGGCAGTGAACGCCACATTACTGATGGCTGTGGACCATGTGCTGTTGGTCATGTCGCTCTTCCATTCGAGGTCGTGGAGGGTACTGGGGATGCCCGTGAAACTGATCACCGCGTTGGTTCTGGCAGCGAGTTCAATCCTGGTTATTCGCAGGAAACCGGGATCAGGAACTGCCGTGGTGTTGGCGACCCAGTTGTTCACGTAGTCGAACGGGACGATGACGTTGCGCGGTGTGCTTGCCCAGTTGTCGTGGACGATGACCCAATCCGTCCCGCCGAGGGGATCAAGCGGATCGCCGGCGGGGATGTAGCCGACGCATGTCACTGCGTGGCCTAAACCGTAATCGCCGTTGTAGTCATTCCAAACCTCCTCCTCATCATTCGAACTGCCCGGCGAGGTGTCGAACGTGTAGTAGGAGCCGCCGAATTGTGCTTCGGAGTTCGTGCTGTCCGTCGCTAGGTCGAGGGCACCGACGGCGAACACGTTCCAATGAAGGAAGGATATGATCAGGGTGTGGTCGCGATTGATCTCGGACTTGACTTCCTTGAATGCGCTCACCGGGTCGCCGAGAACTTGCGCCACGCCACCGGTTGGGTCGAGACCAGCGGCGAAGTTCTTGCCTTCCGTGCCGGTGTCCCACCAGCCGCTTGCGTTGTTGGTGTACAGGCAACTGTAGAGGCTGTTCAGGTAGTTCGCCAAGCCGATATGGATGTTCTTGACATAGGTGCCCCAATGGTTGCCATCGCCGGCGAAGAAATAGCCGCCCCCACCCATCCCGCGATTGGTGTCCATGTACCAGCCGATGTCAGTCGGGCTCGGGGGCAGTCCCGGCGCGTTCATCGCCGCCGGTCGCGCAAACCCGTCTGCCAAGTAGTCTTGCCACGACGGTCCCGCGGCCCAAGCGACCGTGCTGCCGGCAAACGCCGTCCCATCGGCGACCGGCGCGCCATGGTGGTCCTCCCAGTGGCCGGCTAGATTGGCGGCGGAAGTCGGCACGCACCAGTCACTCCACTGGCCGGGCGGTGGTGGCGGTGGGATCTGTCCAGGCCCGCCGTTGGGCGATTGCGGGTTGTACCGGTATGGCTGGTTCCAATCCGGCACGAAGCCGTTGACAAACTTCACCCCGGTCGTCCATGCGTTCGCCGTAGTGTTGGCAACCCACGCGACGTTGAACGTGCCTCCGGGCGTATTTGTGGGCGTGCCATAAGGAACGGCCACGTTGCGCGGTGTGGACACCCAGTTGTCGTGGACGATAACCCAATCGGTGGCCATTGTCGCACGATAGGGATCGGCTGGATCGCCGGCAGGAATGTAGCCGACGCACGTCACGGCATGGCCCAAGGCTGAACCGTCATCATTAAAGTTCCAAGTCTCGTCTTCGGCATTTGTATAGGGAGACGACGGCGTTTGCAGAACGTAATTCGTGTAGCCAAAAGCGGATTCGGTGTTTGTGCCGGTGGGGGCGACCCCATACACCGTTTTGACGGGGTTCCAGTACATGAAGCACAGAATTAGTGTCCGATTCGAGTCGATCTCCGATTTCACTTCGGCGAATGCGTTGATCTCGTTCGGGTACGGCGCCACGTTCGGCACCCCAGCCGGATTCACGCCACTGAAGTAGTTGAAGCCTCGCGTGCCGGTTAACCAGTAGTTGCTGCTGCTCAGGCTGTAGCGACTGTTCAGGAAGTTCTGCAGGCCGGGTTGGATGTCTTTCAGATAGGTACCGGTGTGGACGGCGTTGCCGAAATAGTATCCTCCCATTGTCCCCAGGCCGTTGTCCCACTGTATGCCGCGATTTGTGTCCAGGTACCAGCCGATGTCGGTGGCTGGCACAGGCAGAGCGCCGGCGGCTGCTTGTGGAGGCGTCGGCCTAGCGAATCCATCGGCCTGGTAATCATGCCATGACGCGGCCAATGGCCAATTCGTGGTGGACGGGAAGGCAAACGCGTCCGCCACCGGCACACCATGCGCGTCCGTCCAATGGCCAACAAGGTTGGCGGCCGCAGACGGCGCGCACCAAGCGTTCCATTGTGTCGCATTGCCCGGCGCGTTGGGCGGCACGGGAAAAGGATCAGTTGGACCACCTGGCGGCGGTCCGTACCGGTACGGCTGATTCCAGTCCGGGGCCAAGCCGTTGACGAACTTCGCTGCCGCCAGCACACTGCCCGTTGTGCCGATGAGCAGCGCAGCGATAAGAATCAATAGTCTCCAGTCCGTGCCAACGCGCTTCCCTGCTGTCGCGCGTTGCAGACGACTTGTGGTCGTGAATCGAGTACTGTTGAATACATCCTTCATAGCATCATTCCTCCAAGTGTGTGAGTTGCTGGTTGGGTAGGCAAATCCTGGCGCCAAGAAAGATAGCCTTGGCATTGCGTTCGGTGGTGTTGCGGATCGTGATGTCGATTCGCATTCCGAACCCAGTTGAAGCGCACAGATCATTCATCGACAGACAGCTTCTTCGAGTTCAGAACCGAATGTGCGAGGCGGGAAAAACTGACACAATTCTCACCCGGTCGCGGCGCGACCCCCGCGCCCCGCACAAGCGGTTTTGAACCTCACGTCTACTCGCCTTCGCTAGGCAGGCGAAGGCTTTCACAAACTTGGCCACTTGTCAACACTTTTCTTCGTAGCGGGTGCGATCAAAACTGTAGGCATCTTGCCTGTCCCGTTGGACGGGCTTCCACCCCGTCTGTGGTGCGGAATGGACGGGCAAGATGCCCGTACAACATTGGACAAGCTGGAAGCTTATCCTACTATGCGCGGGATCCCCACACCCGCGTTCACCCGGGGACGGCGGTTGTAGATCGCCGCTAGAGCGCGGAGGGCACAACGACTTTCAGTGCCTGCGAGACTTCGGCTTGGGGGACGACGGTGTAATGGCCGAGGGCGGCGGGGAGCAGGGCGACTTGGCCGATGTCGAGGCGCTCTTCCTTGTTATCGGGCGTAAGGATGCCGACCGCGCCCTCGATGCAGGCGAGAATGTGGAAGCTCGAACCATCGCAGCGGTCGGGCCACGCGCTGCGCAGGTCGAGTTTGTGGACGTGGAAGTAGTCGCATTCGACGAGCCGCCAGAGGCCGTTGACACCGTGTTTCTCGACTTTCGGTTTTACTTTGCGCGGCTCGAAATCCTGAAAGTCAATGCAGGCGAGCGATTCCTGAACGTGTAGTTGACGCGGTTTGCCGTCGAGGCCGACGCGACCCCAATCGTAAACGCGATAGGTTGTGTCGGAGTTCTGCTGGATCTCGACGAGCACCACGCCCGCGTCGATCGCGTGGAGCCTGCCCGAAGGTACAAAGAACGTGTCGCCTTTGACGACGGGGAAGCGGCGGACACAATCTTCGATGGACGGGGCAACCGTTGTAGCTGCGTTTCCCTGCCCCGAAAGCCTTCGGGGTGAATGAAGCGCAGTTTCTTCATCTGAGGGGTGGCGCTTCGCAGAAGCGCCACCACGCCGTTCCAGTGCGCGGATGAAATCGACGCCGGACACGCCGCGGCACAGACCGGCGATCAAGTGCGCGTCGGCGTCGGCGTCGAGGACATACCACATCTCCGTCTTCGGCTCGCCGTTGAGCTTCGCGGCGATGGCAGCAGGAGGATGCACCTGCAAGGAAAGCCGCTCGCGGCAGTCGAGGAGCTTGACCAGAAGTGGAAAACGGGAGGGAGTGGAGTGTTGGAGTGTTGGAGTATCGGAGGAGAAGCAGTTGGTGCCGAGCAGTTGAACGCCGTGCGCCTCGATGAGCTGGCGCAATGTCTTGCCCCTGTCCGGACCGTTGGCGACAACGGTCTGCGCATCGTCGCGGTCGCTGATTTCCCAGCTTTCGCCGATGCGTTTGCCGGGCGGCACGGGTTTGCCGAACCGAGCCAGCGTCTGACCGCCCCAGACGCGCTCCACAAGGAGCGGCGTAAACTTGTAAGGGTAAAGCATCTTTGTGCCTTGCAGTTGCGTGTGTTTTTGCATACACTGCGGACTCGCAAGGAGGAATTGCAATAACTTTTTATGGGGAAACAATCGGAGCACGCGCATGCGCGCGAGATCTGGGCGGTGGTGTTGGTCGGCCTCGCGCTCCTGCTGTTGTTGAGCCTGATTTCGTACGACAAATTTGACGTCGGCGATGTCGCAGCCAGCGGTGTGCATCCGTTGAGGAATTTCATCGGTCCGGTCGGCGCTTGGATTGCCTTTGGCACGTTTCGCACGTTTGGGTTGGGTGCGTATGTATTGATGCTGGTGTTGGGAACGATTGGCGGGATGCTGTTGCTGGGCAAGGAAATCCCCTGGCGCAGCAAGGTCGGCGCGGGGATGCTGCTGCTGCTGTCATCGAGTTGTCTCTTGCACGTTGCGGGATTGGAACGCGCACAACGCATCCTCAATCTGCCCGGCAGCGCCGGCGGCTTTCTCGGCTTGTTCGTCGGCGGGTACTTTCAAGGCCTATTGGGCGCCGTCGGCACGACGATCATATTCGTCGTCGCTTATTTGGTCAGCCTGATCCTTCTGGTCAATCTGCGGCCGAGCTATTGGGTGGCGTTGACCGTGGGCACGGTGCAGGACACGTGGCGCCGGATCCGCGGCAAACCGAAGATGGACGTGCGCGATGAATTGCGCGAACAGGAACGCGACCTGCGCTACAAAGAATTCCAGGTGGATCGTGAACTGTCTCGCAAGGAACGCGAAGCCCACAAGCTGACCGGTGGGCGCGAGGGCGAAGAGGAAGGAGCGCGGTCACGCGAGCGACGGCCTGAACCAAAGATCGAAGATCGCACGATTCCCAAACCGGCGACGGCGGACGAACCGGCGAAGGGGTCAACAGTTGGAGAGAAGACGGCGTCCAAGAAGGAAGCGACCGGGGTCGACAAGCCCGTGCCTGCAATTGCCGCAGCAAAACCGAGGGCGGAGAAACCCGTTGCCAAGCCGACGGTGGCGCTGGCGAGTGCTGAGGCGGCGGAGGGTGAGCAATACGTCCTGCCGACGCTGGACTTACTGGAGCAACCGCCCGCGATGGCCCAACGAAACGTCATCGAAGATTTGAAGGCCAACGCAGAAATGCTGCGTGCGACGCTGGAAGACTTCGGCATCAGCGTTGAGTTGGGTGATGTCACGAAAGGGCCGACGATCACGCGCTACGAAGTGTATCCTGCCCCGGGCGTGAAGGTGGAGAAGATTTCCTCGTTGTCGAACAACATCGCGCTCGCAATGAAAGCGGTCAACGTACGCATCCTCACGCCTGTGCCAGGCAAGGGCACCGTGGGCATCGAAGTGCCCAACACCACCACCACGACGGTTTATCTGCGGGACATTCTCGAATCACAGGAATGGCGCACGACGAAGGCCCGCATCCCCATAGCCCTTGGCCGCGATGTGGCGGGCAACCCGATCATTTCTGATCTGAGCGACATGCCGCACTTGCTGGTGGCGGGCACGACGGGCTCCGGCAAGACCGTGTGCATCAACGTGATTCTCGCCAGCCTTCTCTACCGGTTTACACCGGTAGACTTGCGGCTGGTGTTGATCGATCCGAAAGTGGTCGAGATGCAGCATTACAATGTGCTGCCACACCTGATTGTACCGGTGGTAACGGAAGCGAAGAAAGTGCCGCTCGCGTTGCGCTGGGTGATCAACGAAATGGAGAAGCGATTCCAGATTCTGGCCAAAGCCGGCGTGCGCAACATCGCTTCGTTCAATGCGCGTCCGAAACAGCCGCCGAAACCGAAGCCCGAGCAGAAGCCAGCAGAACCAGAAACATCCGAGAACAGCGAGGCGGCTGAGCAGGAAGTGCTCAAGATCGAGGTGCCGCGCGACGATGAACGAGTGATCCCCGACAAGCTGCCGTACATCGTGATCGTGATCGACGAGCTGGCTGACCTGATGCTCGTCGCCCCGGTCGATGTCGAAAGCGCCATCGCGCGGCTGGCGCAGCTCGCGCGTGCCGTGGGCATTCACATGGTTTTGGCGACGCAACGGCCGAGCGTGGACGTCGTGACGGGAGTGATCAAGGCCAATTTCCCCACGCGCATCGCGTTCCAGGTGGCGTCAAAGCAGGATTCGCGCGTCATTCTCGACGCCAACGGCGCGGATAAGTTGCTCGGCAAAGGCGACATGCTGTATCTGCCGCCCGGCTCATCGAAGCTGATTCGCGCCCAAGGCGTGTTGGTGCTGGACGACGAAATCAAACGGATCGTGGACTTCATCGGTTCGCATGCCAAACCGCACTTCGAGACCGAGATTCATCAGAAACTGCAAAAGAACATGGTCCTGCCCGCCGATCTTGCCGAGGAGGAAGATGAAGAACTCGTTGAGCAGGCGATGGAAGTCATCCGCCAGAGCAACCGCGCCAGCGTCTCGGTCTTGCAACGACGGTTGCGCATCGGGTATACTCGCGCGGCCCGGATCATGGATGTGCTTGAGGAGCGCGGCATCGTCGGCCCGAACAAGGGCGCGGAACCGCGCGAGATCCTGATCGATCTGGATGGACAAGTGAACGCGGAGCCGTAGAGCAATTGCAGGCGCGAAGTTTCTTCGCGCTGACGTATCGCGCCGCGAAAATGTTTCGCGGCTACAAACAAATGGAATCCATTGGCCAAACACTGCGTGAAGCGCGTCACGCCAAAACGGCGAGCTTGGAAGACGTCGCGCGCGCCACGAAAATCAAAATCGAGATCCTGGAAAAACTCGAGTCCGACGAGTTCGATCAGCTTGCGGCGCCGATGTACACGAAAGGATTTCTCAAGCTTTATTCGGAATATCTCGGGCTCGATAGCCAGACGATAGTCGATTCGTACCTACGCAGCCAGGGAGGACTGCGGCGGCAGGGCTTGCAGATCGAGACAGGGGCGGCCAGTCGCGCCCGCAAACCGCCTGAGCTGAAGTTGCCGATCCGCAACGTGGCCAGGGTCGTGGCAACACTGACCGTGGTGGTAATCCTGGGGTTAGTTGTCGGACACTTCTGGTCGCGGCATAGCCATCCAAATACGCAAGCAAGCCAGCCCCGTTCGGAGCGGGGCCAGCCTGCCCAGGAACAAAAAGCTGCGCCGCCAGCCGCAGCGAAGGCCGCCGCCACGTTGCCGAAAGCCGATTTCGATGCGTATTATCAGCCGAATAACAAGCCCGCGCCTGAATTGCTCGACCCGTCAGGAACATAGCCGGACTGTAGGCCGCTTCTGTGAAGCGGCGCGCGAACAGCGCCGACTCGCAGAGTCGGCCTACTGGATATGAACTCAACTCCCCCAATCAAAATCGGCCTGGTCAGCTTGGGCTGCGCCAAAAACCTTGTCGACAGCGAAGTGATGCTCGGTTCGCTGCTCCGCGCGGGCGCGGAGCTGACCGATGACGTCCAAGAGGCGGATGTCGTCATCGTCAACACATGCGGCTTCATCGAAGCGTCCAAGCAGGAATCCATCAACGCGGTCCTCAAGGCGAGCGAACTGCGCGAGACCGGTAACTGCAAAGCGCTCATCATGGCAGGTTGTTTGGCGCAGCGTTACCAGAAGGATCTTCAGAAGGAATTACCCGAAGTGGATGCCATCGTCGGGTTGAACGAAGTCCCGCGCATCGGCGAGATCGTGCGGAATGTTTTGAGTAGAGTGGAGCGAGCTTCCAGCTTGCTCACAGTGAACCGAACGGACGGGCGGGACGCCCGCGCTACCGTCTTCTGGTCCGGCCCGGCGAAGTACATCCCCGACTACGCTGCGCCCCGATTTCGGCTCACGCCAAATCACTACGCCTACGTGAAGATTGCCGAAGGCTGCAATCATCCGTGCACGTTTTGCAGCATCCCCCGTATCCGGGGCAAACACCGGAGCCGTTCGATGGACGACGTGGTGGCCGAAGTGCGCTCGCTCGTTGCCAACGGCGTACGCGAGATCAATCTCATCTCGCAGGACACGACGTTCTATGGAAAGGACCTTGTGGCAGGCGCGCCCGTAGCGGCACAGCATGCTGTGCCCATGCAATGGCAGCAACCGTCACTGGCCTCCCTGCTCCTCGCAATTCAACGGATCGATGGCGATTTCTGGGTGCGATTGTTGTACACGCATCCGGCCCACTGGACCGATGAATTGATCGACACGATTGCCGAGTGCAGCAAGGTGTGCCGTTACGTGGACATTCCATTGCAGCACATCAACGACCGGATGCTCGACCGGATGCGGCGCGAGACCGATGGGCGCTACATCCGCCGCCTCCTTCGCAACATACGCGCCGGTATTCCCGGCGTTGCGTTGCGCACGACGTTCATCGTCGGTTTTCCCGGCGAAACCGAAAAAGAGTTCAAGGAACTGCTGGCGTTCATCGAGCAGACAAAGTTCGAGCGGCTCGGCATCTTGACGTATTCACGGGAAGACCACACCGTGGCGGGCAACATGAGAGGGCAGGTATCCGCGAAGGTGAAGAAGCAGCGATACGACCGGGCGATGGCGCTCCAGCAAAAAGTGTCGCGCGAGATTCACGAGCAGTTGATTGGAAAGACAATTCGCGTGTTGGTCGAGGCGAGGGAAGGGGACAAGTTTGTCGGTCGTTCGCACGCCGACGCCCCGGAGATTGACGGCACTGTAAAGTTCAGCGGGCAAGCTGCCGTCGGCGCATTCGCCGACGTCCGAATCACCGGCGCAAGCGAGTACGATCTTACGGGCGAGACATTGCCCGATGCCGGCGTTTCTAACTGCGGATGACGCGGATGACGCTTCCGAAATGTGGGAGCGATACTCTTGCCGCGATTCCCCCTTTTGCTCGTCCCACTATATTTGTCATTCTGAGCTTGTCGAAAGCCGAGCGACTTGGGAAGCCGCGAGACGAACTCCGAAAGTTTTCGTAGGCCAGCAGGGTGATGCGAACGGGAGAGAGCGTCATCAAATCTCTGTCGTTGCCATTCGTCATTCGACTCTGCACTGCGACGAATTGTAGAAGAATTGGGAACGTGGTGAACTTCGCGGTCTTCGCCCGTTCCGTCGGATAGGCGTCCCCCTCGTTCAGTCCCCCGCAAGCGTTTCGGAATCCGGCCGACGACGACCAACCACGGATGACACGGATGCACGCGGATTGCGTGTCCGCCTCAAGCTCTCAAGAGTCGCGAAGGTCGCAGCGACTGAGCCCCAGTAGCGCGGGCGTCCCGCCCGTTCAGTCTCCCGCAAGCGTTCCGTAGCCGACCCCGATGAAACCAGATGAACGGATTGCCGCCCAACCACCCCTCGGCGTTTGCCGCGGAAGTACAGCGTGCGGCGTCTCGCGGACTCGGCTCCGCAACGCTCGGCTTCCATCAACGAGGATTGCCGGTTGTGTTGGCGCGCCAGGTCAGAAAACTGCATCGTATTGCTCCTCCTTTTCGCCCCCGTTTTATAGGCGCTACGTTTTTCAAAACTTTTTGTTCGGTTTTGGCCTTCTGCGGGTTTTTAATAATGAATTGAAGATGACGGACAGCCAGCAATTGCTTGCGGATTACGTCGGGAATGGCTCGGAAGAAGCCTTTCGCGAACTGGTAACGCGCCACCTTGCTCTGGTTTATTCAACAGCGATTCGGTTGGTCGGCGGCGACACGCATCTGGCGGAGGATGTCGCCCAAACTGTCTTCGTGGATCTGGCTCGCAAGGCTCGCACGCTTCCATGCGACGTGATGTTGGGTGGGTGGCTGCATCGCGACACTTGCTTTGTAGCCTCCAAGACCATGCGGAGCGAACGTCGTCGTCAGTCCCGTGAAAGGCACGCTGTCGAAATGAACTCGTTCCAAGACCATTCCGAGTCGGATCTGATGCAGGTTGCGCCCATCCTCGACGAGGCGATTAACCGGCTTGGAGCAGAGGACCGCACCGCCATTTTGCTGCGCTTCTTTGAGCAGCGCGATTTCCGCTCGGTGGGCAAAGCGTTGGGAAGCAATGAAGATGCCGCGCGGATGCGAGTGAACCGGGCGTTGGAGAAATTACATTCTCTGCTGACACATCGTGGCGTCACGTTGTCAATTGCGGCGTTGGGAACCGTGCTGAGCGCCGAGGCCGTCACTGCCGCACCGGTGGGACTGGCGGTCACTATTTCCAGCGTTGCCCTGGCTGGCGCGGCGGCGGGAACCGGAACAACACTCACCCTCATAAAACTTATGACTATGACCAAATTTCAAGCTGTAGTTGTCGGGGCCATTGTCGTGGCCGGTGTGGCGACACCTTTGGTCATTCAACACCAAGCAAAAGTGCGCGAGGAGAACCAGTCTTCGCGCCAGCAAATCGCGCAACTCAAAGTCGACAACGAAGGTCCCGCACACCAAGTCGCGCCCATTCCACGCCCGCCCGCGCCGCGCGTCGAGGCATCCAGCACAACGAACGCGCCAGTCGCACAATCACCGTATGAACAGCTCCAGGCGTTTCTCGCCTCACGCCTCGCACCCTCGCGTGAAGAAATGGAGGCTTCTGTGCGGCAAAACAGGCCCCCGACCCTCCCCGACGCACTCTCGCGTGAAGAAATCGGGGCTTATTTGCAGCAAAACAAGCGCAACGCGGAAAGTCTTCTGGCGGCGTATCGAATGAGCCACGATCAATCCTATCTGCGGGAGGCGGCAACCAATTTCCCGAACACCCCCTTCGTACAGCTTGCCGTCATCGCCGACAAAGTTTTTCCCGAGGAGCAGCGCAAATGGATTGATGCGTTCAAGGCTTCGTCTCCGGACAACGCCCTGGCTTGGTATTTTTCGGCATTGGACTATTTCAATTCAAAACAGCCTGACCTGGCCATTCGGGAGCTTGCCGAAGCGACGCGCCGACAATCCTTAGACACCTATGCCGCGCAAGCCAGCCAGGCGGTGGAAGAGATGTGTGATCTGGCCGGCTGGCCCCCGTTGGCGGCCAAAGCATGGGCGCCCTCGAGCGAGTCAGCGTCGTATCTCAATTCCTTGAAAAACATGGCGAACCAAATGATGCAGACACAACAACAAGACCTCACCCGAGGAGATGCCGCCTCGGCAAATTCTCTGGCGTCCATGGGCATGGTTTTGGGCAACACCCTGCGGGCCGGCAGCCCGATGGATCAACTGGTGGGAATCGCCATCGAGAAAAATATACTGGGAAAACTGGATCCGGCGGTGAAGTACGATTTTCTGGACCGCCCGGTAAGCGAAGTGCTGGCAGAGTTGGACCGGGATAAGCACGCCATCGTCGACGCGCTCAACTCTAAAGAGCAGGTGCTCCCGACTCTCAACGAGACCGAATTGGCCAGTTACTTTGAACGCAAGAAACTTTACGGTGAGGTGAACGCAGTGCTGTGGTTACAATCGAAACACGGGCCGCCTTGATCCCAATCGGCGCCGCAAAATGCAAATACACGATTTCTCTCGGCTACTGACAACTCAACATTCAACCATGGAAACATCTATGAAATCACGACCCAGTATCGGCTTAACCACCTTGGCGATGGCTCTTACCATCATCAGCTCAATCCTCAGCACTGGCGCAGGAGGCAAGGAGCCAGACGTCAATCCCACCGGCACATGGAAGGTGACTTACACTCTCGATGGTAAGACCCAGACGTATCAACCCACTCTCAAACTCAAGCAGGAGGGAGACAAGTTGACCGGCACATTTACTCGCCGTCGCGGCCAGCAAGAGATCGAAATGGCCCTCGAAGATGTAAAGCTTGAGGCGAGCGAGATTTCCTTCACGGTTAGCATATCTGGGAGTGGCGGAGCAACAGTGGTGAGGAAATTCCATGGAAAGATTGCCGGCGACACAATCAAAGAAGGCACCGTCAAAGAGATTTGGAATGGCGAGGACCGCACGAGCGAGCACCCGCTCCATTGGGAAGCCAAGCGCGAAACCACCAAGTCGAAGGATGGCACGGCATAAGTAGGAGAACGCTCTCGCACGGTCACATCGCCGTATTCTGCAGTTCTCGCGCTTGAACGATCAAGAACGATCCTGACTACTTTGGCCATTCACCGAGTCCTCTGGTGTAGAGGCCACTGTCCACAGCGGCATACGCTTCTGCTGTTCGGCTGGTAGCCGGCCCCGATGAAACCAGATGAGCGGATTGCCGCTCAATCACCCCTCGGCGTTTGCCGCGGAAGTACAGCGTGCGGCGTCTCGCGGACTCGGCTCCGCTACGCTCGGCTTCCATCAACGAGGATTGCCGGTTGTGTTGGCGCGCTAGGTCAGAATGAAGAATAATCAGACGCGCCCCCGATGACTATTGCGATTGACTGGACTCTCCGCAAGTTCTAACCTCCGGCCATGCTTGGCTTTCGTGGCGGGCTTGGCCTTGCCATGGCCGGTCGGAAATTACGCGAAAACAATCCATGGAGGCATTCAAGATGAAGATTAGCAAGAAAAGGCGGGGCTTCAATCTACAGATGAAAACGGTCAGTGGCCAAAAGGGAGCATATCTTTTTCTGAGAACTCCCTATGGTTCCTACCATACATTCCTTGAAGTGGCAGCCAGGGATGCCGCCAGAGACTGCGGAGCACCAAACAAAGGAAACACAAGGCAACTCTGCAAGAGAATCTGCAGTTTCTAGTCCGCCGCCATTTGCGGGCGCTCGTGGCTGACCTCTATCGTTCGGCGGATAACCGACCCAGGGTGACGTCCAACTATTCGACATTTCACTCTCCACCTCGTTCCACTGTAGCTGGCGCCCAACCACTGAATTGATGCAGTTCGCTTCCCGCTCATCCCGAAAACACCCCAGCGCGGGCCTACTGCTTGAAAAGCCTCTCCAACTTGAGCACATCTGTTGGCGTTCCCGAAAGGTGATGCTTAATCAGGTCTTCCACGTCACTCAACGCCTTCAGCAGGTCTCCAAACTGAATGAGATACATTCGTACGAAAATCTGCAAATTATGAGAGTCAAGGTTCTCCATCACATGGTCACAGTACTTGGACATCGTTGAGTCCACCACTCGAAGGTATTCGTAGATCACATGGAGCGAGTTCCGCTCTTTGATGCTGAAGTGCTCACAGACTGAAGGGTACAGACTGCCATAAATGATCGAGCAAAACCGCACGCTCTCGCCAGAGAGAAGCTTAGTTTGTTTTAGAGCATCTAGCATCGCCTCCAAGTTTCTGCGTTTCTCTGGAAGCATAGAAAGGTTGGCCCGCAACTCCTGCAGCAATTGTTTCCGGATCTTTCTCTGATGACGCCAATCCTTCCACTCTTGATAGCCCATTGCGAGAATGAATCCCAAACCAACGCCGAGGAGACCAATGACGGCTTCAGACATTTGATGCGCCCCATGACAAGTTCACAAACCCCTCCGCTCAGGGTGGTCAGTCATTAGGAAGAGCGGCATCGCGGTCAGATCTCTGCTTTCTGGTTTGCCCTCCGTTAGATCGCGCAACCATTTCAGGTCGCCACCGAATCCGCCTTGGCCAAAGTTTGCCCACCTGCTGCGGTGCCAGAGCTTGCCCGCCTTTGGCGGCGCCGGAGGCGGCCAGGGGCGACCAGGGTTACGGCGGACAGGGAGCAACCGGTTGGTTGGCGTCTCCTTTGCCATGCCGCGCAGTGTAGCGGGAAAGAGATGCTTCGACAAGCCCGCCGTGGGCGCGCAAGCTCAGCATGACAGCTTCGGGGGGACTGCGGCTCAGCAATAGCGATGGGGGTCACGTCCCTTCATTCTGCAATTTGGCTTCCACCCGTTTGATCATCCGGGCCAGAACCCGGTCACCAGCCGCCCGCTCCGCAAACAACTGGAGCAACTCGGTGAACTGTCACGAGTAAAGAGGCTGTTGCCTAAATGATTTTCCGGTTGTAGCTGCGCTTCTGCGAAGCGAGGGTCGTTCGTTTCCCGAAGGAATTAGGCGTTTCACAGAAACGCCTCTACACCGAAAGGCGTGGAAACCGATTTGGGCAACAGCCTCTCAAGCGTTGACCCTCAGACTGTTTACTTCTTCGAAGGGCGATCATTCATCAGAATGCGAATAATAAGGAAGAGACCGCCTCCGCCCACGCCCATAAAACATAAGATCGCGAAACCAGGATACCCAAAGATACGAAATGAAGTCTCCACCCGCATCAATAAAGCTGCGCCGACGATCAACGCAGCCAAAATCAAACCCAGGGTGATGCGATTCGCGACCTTCTGAAGTCCCTCGATGATTATGTCCTCGTCAATCGTCTCCACCTTTACCTTCAACTCGTTACGCGCGATCGCATCGAGAATCCGATTGAGCCGGCTTGGCAGCCGGACCAGAAGATCTTTCATCTCCAACAAGCTACCGAACAGATTGGTCGGCGAGAACGCTTTCCACACCCGCTGCTGCAGAAGTTTTTCCGCGTTGCGTCGAATCGAAGCGTTGGGATTGAATTTAGGGTCGAGTGTTTGACCGACCAGGTCCAGGTTTAGCAACGTTTTGCCCAACATGGTCAACTCCGCGGGGACCCGCAGTCCGTTATCGCCCGAAATTTGCGTGATTTCCAGGACGACTCGCCCCACTTGAATCTGGTCCATTTTCGATCCTTGATGCTCGCTTACCAGACCCGCCACGCGCTGACGGAACGTATTCTCTGAAAAACCTTCTTTTAGCTCGCTGATTTTGATCGCCATGGCTGCGGCATCATCGCCGCGGCCATCGCTCACCGCCAGCAGCAACTGAAGCAGGTTCTCCTGCAACTGCGGCGTGATGTGACCAACCATGCCCACGTCAAGCAAGGCAATGCGATGATCGTCCGTGAGGAAGACGTTGCCTGGATGAGGATCAGCGTGGAAAAATCCGTCTACAAGAATTTGCTTCAGATAGGCGTGAAAAAGTTCTTCCGCCAGATCTGCTCCCTTAAAATCCAGACGAGCCAAAGGGCTAAGTTCCGTGACTTTTTTTCCGCTGATGTATTCCATGGTCAACACGCGCGAGGTCGTAAAATCCTCGATCGGAGTCGGCACGACAATCCCTGGAAATTCCAGCAGGTTTGCGCCCAAGGTGCTGAGATTGCGAGCTTCCTGGCGGTAGTCCAGCTCACGCCACAGGCTCCTGCGAAATTCCTCGAGCATCTTGCCGAACTCGTAACGTTTGCCCCACTGCGTGTGCTTGTCCAAAAACCCCGCGATCTCTTCCAGCACCTCCATGTCCTCCGTGATGATGTCTCGAATTCCAGGCCGCTGCACCTTCACCACCACCACCCGACCGTCAAGCATTGCCGCGCGATGGACCTGGCCCAACGACGCCGTCGCCAGAGGTTTTGCTTCAAATTCTGAAAACGCTTTTGAGATCCGCACTCCCAACTCGGCAGAGAAGATTGCTTCCACCTGTTCGAACGGAAATGGATCGATCTTGTCCTGCAATCGTGTCAGCGCATGGATATAAGCAGGAGGAAGAAAATCCGCGCGAGTGGACATAAGTTGACCGAGCTTGATAAAGGTCGGCCCCATCTTCTCCAGGTCTTGCGCCAGTTCATCTGCCTTTGACTCACCCGTCGTTGTCTCCACCAATGCATCCTGTTCCAGCGCGTCTTGCAGCCCGACATGTTTCACAACGTCCGACCGTCCATGCTTGATCAAAAGCAGAGCAATGTCCTTGTATCGTTTCAGATGTTTAGGCTTTAGAGAAATCCCCATTTATTATTCCTTGTTGATAGCAATTCTTGCGAATTGCGTTGTTCGTGGAACTCACTTTTCTGGGACTGTAGTATAGGGGATTTGCCATTGTGTCTCAACAATGAGTGGGACTCACCCGACATTTCCCGTATGACTTACGCCCCGCGACTATCGCTGACCATTCAGTCTGACTAGCACTCATAGTATCGCCTTTGACAATGCTGACAAGCCGATTCTGAGCCTTTGCCTTCGCTCCAAGATCGGATTTCAGTTCGCGCGCGCGGAGGTTTGCGCTACGATGTAGCCGATGAACCGGACTTTATCAGTGGGGCTGGCGACGTTGCTGCTAACAGGTTGTGTCAGCGCGCCGCCACGCGATGAGAAGGAGTCGCCCAAGCTGGCGCCAACGCAGGTGTCGGAATTGCGGAAACAGGCCAAGTCGGCCGACCAACTCGGGATCAGACTCGTCGGCAAACCGTTGCTGCTTGGCATCACAGGGATCAACGAAATCTCGCTGGCGCAACCGGTCACGGTCCCGTTGATCGAGCTGCCGATCGGCACGGGGGACGAACCGAGCGCGCGTTACCGCCTGCCCTGCATCCTCGCCACGGTCAACGGACACGAAGGCCAGCGCGTGTTGCTCGACAGTGGCAGCAATCGCCTTCTGCTCGGTTACTCGCTGGCGCACAGTCTCGATATCCCGCTGATCGCCGGACTCGACCCGGTGCCCGCCCAAGGCATCGGTGGCCAAGGGCAAGTGGACGGCTATTGGGCCATCATCCCGCAGATGAGCATCGGCGCGCTGGAATTGCGCAAACTTCTGACTCTCGTCGCGCCCGACGCGGAGGCGTTGACGTACCGGCGCAGTTTCTGGGGAAACACGCAAGTGATGATCCTGGGTGTCAACGGTCTGCGGAGCCTGACGTATCTGTCGATCGATTATCTGCGCGGCAACGTTACGTTTGGTTCTGGCGACAAATACCTGCCAGATGCCTCGGCGACGTTCGTGATGGCGGCGCCCCTGCGTTGGGAAGGGGACCTGCCGGTGGTGGACGCCGTCCTCGAACGTAATTATCGCACTTCGTGCGTAGTGGATACCGGCGGTGATTACGGTTTGTTCCTGCCGCGTGCTGTCGCGACCGAACTTGGTTACTGGAAGCCGGGTTGGGGCAGCGCAGACACGTCGCGCGGGATCGCCGGCCAGGCGGAAGGCAAAGGCTACCTTGTACACGAAGTGAAGATTGGCAAGGCCGTCTTCAAACAAGTTTCCGCCCGCACCCGGACCGAAGGCCCCGAACCGGTCGGCGGTCGCGTGCTACTCGGCAACCACGAACTGCGCCGCTGCCGAGTGACGTTTGACTTCCGAAACAACGTCCTCTGGCTGGAACGTTGAACGTTGGCTTCTTTGCGGTATACTTCGCGCCGTTGTAGGCCGCTTCTGTGAAGCGGCGCCTTTCCGAAGGCCGACTCGCAGAGTCGGCCTACATGACAAGAATGAATGCAAAGAAGCCCAGAGTCTGTGTCGGCATGAGCGGAGGTGTGGACTCCAGCGTCACAGCCTATCTGCTGAAGAAGCAGGGCTACGAGGTCATCGGTCTGACCTTCCGCAATTGGCCGCAAGATTGCGTCAGCCGCGCGGAAGACAAGTGCTGCGGCCCGCAGGCTGTCACCGACGCCCGCATGGTCGCCCACTCGCTCGGCATCCCGCACTACGTCGTGGACGAGATCGACAGCTTCCAGCGCGGGGTGATCGACTACTTCGTCGCCGAATACAAGAACGGCCGCACGCCCAACCCGTGCGTCATTTGCAACGAGAAGATAAAGTTCGGCACGCTGCTGAACAAGGCGCACGCGCTCGGCGCCGACTACATTGCCACGGGTCATTATGCGCGGATCGAAGTCGTTGGCAGGGATGGCTCGCCGAGCCGTCCGAGTCCCGCGAGTCTCACGAACGACGCGGCGCGATGGGCCACCGCGCCCTACCTCGGCAGCAACGGCGTTCGCTACCTCCTCCGCAAGGGACGCGACGACCACAAAGATCAGTCTTATTTCCTTTTCAGCCTGCGTCAGGGCCAACTCGCGCGCTCGCTTATGCCGCTGGGCGAACTGGCGAAAGAAGAGACCCGCGCCATTGCCCGCGAACTCAACCTCAAGACCTACGACAAGGTCGAGAGCCAGGAGATTTGCTTCGTGCCCGACAGGGATTACGGTCGCTTCCTGCGCGAAGGCGCCAAGCTCCCCGATCAAAAAGGTGACATCGTCACCCGCGACGGCAAAGTGCTGGGTCACCACGACGGCGTCCAACACTTCACCATCGGCCAGCGCGAAGGTTTGAACCAAGGCGGTCGAAGGTTTCCGCTCTACGTCGTCGAACTCGACGCCAAAACCAACCGCGTGGTGGTGGGATCCGTTGATGAGCTGATGCGCGATGAGTTTGAGGTCGCCAACTGCAACTGGCTCGGCACGGATGAACCTGAGAGGCCCTTCGAGGCATCAGTCAAAATCCGCTACAATCACAAGGGTTGTCCCGCCAAGGTTGTCATCCTGAGTGGAGCGAAGGACCTCGGCCGCGCCCGTGTCGTTCTCGCAGAGCCACAACGCGCGGTTACACCGGGCCAAGCCGCAGTGTTTTATCGGGACGACCTTGTTGTGGGCGGCGGCTGGATTTGTTGACGTTTCTTCGTTTGTCATTCCGAGCCTGTCGAGTCTCTACCCGCACACCGATCAGCTTCCGCTGCTCCAACACTTTGTCCTATCGCATTAACGGAACATGTGGTATCGTCTGCCCCAAGTAGGCCAAGTTGAATCTCATCGGAGTAAACAGCACGGCAATTGGAGACACGGGATCATGGACGAACATGTGAACGCTACCCAAATCAATCTCACAGGGGCAGAACTCAAGGCCATCGAAGAGCATAAGTATTTCCTGTCGCAGAAACGCGGCGCTGAGGTGACGATCGAGGAGGCGATTGCGGATTTCGTTGAGAATTTTGCGCAGGATTGGAGAAGGGAGAAGCTGAGAAGAGACAATCTGGAACAACGGGAAGAGATCGAGAAACACAGATACTTTCGCTCACAGGAGGAAGGGCGGGACATCGGGAAGAGTTCGGCGGCAGAGGAATGGTGCCAGAAGTACGCCCACATCTGGCGTGCCGAACGAGATTCTCTGGAGCGCAACGGCTTCAAGAAAATCTCGGTGGTCGTTCAGAATGAAAAAGGATTGCACGTGCGGCCTGTCTCCGCTGTGGCCGCGCTTGCCTCGGCATTTGATTGTGACATCTACGTTCATAAAAAGGACATGGTTTATTACAACTTCCTGCTGGAGGAGCGGCCTTATATGAACGTCAGATCCATTCTAGGCTTCTTATCCCTGGAGGTTGCACTCGGCGACACGCTGGAGTTCATCGCCACCGGCTCCCAATCGAGTGAAGCCTTGAAGGCTCTCGAGGAGTTGATGAAGAGTTAAGAACCCGCAGACGGTGTGCTCGACATCTCGACCTTGACCGCCGTGATGCGCTGGCCGATGATGACATCATGCGCGTCACGTTCCTAGGCACGGGCACAAGTCACGGCATCCCGATGATTGGCTGCGACTGTGCGGTGTGCCGTTCCACCGACCCGCGCAATCAGCGGTTGCGTCCGTCCATCTTTGTCGAGCATGATCACTTGAGTGTTCTGGTGGACGCCACGCCGGATTTTCGGGCGCAGGCGTTGCGGACAAAGATTGGACGCCTGGATGCCGTGCTGCTGACCCACAGCCATGCTGATCACATTTTGGGATTGGATGATTTGCGCGCGTTCACGGGGAAGAACGATGGGAAGATGCCGCTGTACGGTTCGGCGAAATCGCTGGCGGATGTTGGACGCATGTTTCCATACGCGTGCACGGAGAAACCCGCTTGGCCGGGGTTGCCAAGCTTTGAGTTGCATACGGTCGAGCCGAACGTGGAATTCCAGATTTCTAACTTCAAATGTCGTGCCGTGCCTCTGCTGCATGGGCGGATGACGGTCTATGGCTTCGTGGTGAACAACACGGTGGCTTACCTGACGGATTGCAGCACTGTGCCTGAGGATGTCATCGAATCCATTCGCGGTGTCCCCGTGCTGGTGCTGGATGCGTTGCGGCATCGGCCGCATCCGGCGCATCTGACGATTGAGGCCGCGTTGGAAATCGCCACGCGGGTCGGACCGGGGCTGACATGGCTGACACACCTTTGTCACGAGGTAGATCACGAGACAACCGAGGCAGGTCTGCCGCAGAATGTGCGTCTTGCGTACGATCAGTTACAAATTGAGGTGAACAACGATGAATGTTGCCAGATGCCGTAAGCTTTGGGTCGTTCTCGCGGCGTGTGCTGTCGTTTCCACGCGTATCCTGTGTGCCGACGATCTCGCCCAGCGCGTGCTGATCGTTTACAACGCAGAGGTCGCCGACAGCAAACCGCTGGCGGAATATTACGCGCAGAAACGCGGCGTGCCCACCAACCAGCTGTGCGAGATTCGCATTCGCGACGCTGAGACGATCACACGGCGGGAGTTTGACGATCAGATTCGAGAGCCGATCCTGGAGTTCATGGGACGTCGCGGGTTGCTGACGCAGCAGCCGCGCACGCTCGAAGACCCGCTGCTCGGCAAGATTCCGTCGCTGCAGACGGTGGCAAACAAGATTTCATACGTCGTGCTGATGTATGGAGTGCCACTGCGCATTGACAGCGATCCTTCGATCATCGAGAAAGTTCAGACGGCGAATATGCCCAAGCAGTTCAACCGTGACGAAGCATCGGTCGAAAGCGAGCTGGCGTTGTTGCCGACGGCCCACTATTCCGTGCTCGGGCCGTTGCGCAATCCGTTTTATGGAAGCGGCATGTCCCGCTTCGAATCTCCGCTGAATCGCCAGATGGTGTTGGTTGGGCGGCTGGACGGACCTGATCACACGGTGGTGCGGCGAATGATCGATGACGCGTTGACTGCGGAGCATTACGGCGTGCAGGGCCGGGCTTACTTTGACGCGCGCGGCACCAAAGACAAAGCCTACGTCGTAGGCGATGACTGGATCAAGGCGTCTTACCGGATGTTTCGCGACGCGGGGTACGAATGCGACCTGGATGAAACTGAGCCGGTCTTCGATCAGGATTACCCGATGACGGATGCCGCAATCTACGCCGGGTGGTACACAGGCGGCGTGACCGGCCCGTTTGTACGCGAAGGCTTCCGATTCAAACCCGGTGCCATCGCGTATCATCTCCATTCGTCCAGCGGGCAGAGCGTGCGCACGCGCGATTCGTTCTGGGTCGGGCCGCTCCTCGCCAAGGGCGCTGCTGCAACGATGGGCAACGTATTCGAACCGTACTTGTCACTCAGCCCGCACATCGACATGTTCTTCAAGCGACTGCTGGAAGGGGGTGTTTTTCTCGAGGCAGGTTATTACAGCCAGCCTGCGTTGAGCTGGCAGACAACGTTTGTCGGAGACCCGCTCTATCGACCGTTTGCCGTTTCGCTGGACGACCAGATTGCGAATCTCGAGGCGGACAATAAACCGGATCGTGAGTGGGCGTACGTCCGCAAGGTCAACTTGCTGATGAGGGGCGGCGAAGAACTGAAGGCAGAGGCGTTGTGCAGAGCCAAGGCGGAGACATTGTCGAGCACGATCCTGCAAGAGAACCTTGGTGATTTGCTCCACGCGACTTATCGGGACAAGGAAGCGATCAAAGTTTACGGTCAAACCATTGCCCGCACGACCGAGTTGTACCACAAGATCAGGCTTTTCGGCAAATTGGCAGCCGCCTACGAAAGAGACGAACAACCGAAACTCGCGCTCGCTCAGTATGAGCAACTAATCGCGCTGATCCCAAACCCCAAGAACGCGATCGGGTATTACCGGAAAGCGCACGATTTGGCCTTTGCCACGGGAGACAACGCCACGGCGAAGGTGCTGCAGGCCAGAATAGATGAACTGCTGAAAGAGACCGAGAAGAAGTAGCGAAAACCTTGCCTTTGCTTGAACGCCGCATCAAGCGCGAAAGACCGAAAAGAACTGACAACGCCGCGCGCCTTTGGTATAGCGACACCCCGACCGCATCATGAAAGTTGGGGTTTCCAAAGAGGTTGTATCAAATGAACGGCGGGTGGCGTTGACACCCGACGCAGTGGCGTCGTTGACGAAGCTGGGGTTGGAGGTGCTCGTCGAGACGCGCGCAGGTGAGGCCGCGTTCCTGCTCGACGCGGATTACCAGAAGGCGGGTGCCATGATCATACCCAGCGCCGCCGAGTTGTATCGTCAGGCCGACATCGTCGTCAAAGTGCAGAAACCGTCGACTGGCGAGGTCGACTCGTTGCGCGAGGGTGCAGTGCTGATTTCGTTTCTGCAGGTGGCGACCAATCCTGACCTCGTCAAACGTCTCGCCGACCGCAAGATCACCTGCCTGAGCATGGACGCGGTGCCGCGCATCAGCCGCGCGCAAAGCATGGACGCGCTTTCGTCGCAGGCGAACGTCGCCGGTTACAAAGCGGTGCTGCTCGCGGCGAACTCGCTGGCGAAATTCCTGCCGATGATGACGACCGCCGCGGGAACCATCCGGCCCGCGAAGGTGCTGGTGCTTGGTGCGGGCGTGGCCGGGTTGCAGGCAATTGCCACGGCGCACCGGCTCGGCGCCGTCGTCTGGGGTTACGACGTACGGCCGGTCGTGAAGGAACAGGTCGAAAGTCTTGGAGCGAAGTTTCTCGAATTCGACCTCGGCGTGACAGACGCGCAAGACAAGGGCGGTTACGCAAAAGAACTTTCCGAAGATGCCAAACGCAAGCAACAGCAGATGCTTGCTGAGAAGACGAAAGAATTCGACGTGGTCATCACCACCGCGTTGATCCCCGGCAAACCCGCGCCGCGCCTGATCACGAAGGAAACCGTGGCGGGCATGAAACCGGGTTCGGTGATTGTGGATCTAGCGGCGGAAACCGGCGGCAATTGCGAGCTGACCGAGCCGGACAAGGAAGTCGTCAAGAACGGGGTAACCATAATCGGCCCGACCAACCTGCCCAGTACGGTGCCGATGCACGCCAGCCAGCTTTATGCGCGCAATGTGGTGGAATTACTCAAGCTCCTCGTAAAAGACGGCAAGTTCAACCTTGATTTCAACGACGAGATCATCAAAGGCGCGTGCATCACCCACGACGGGCAGGATATGCGCGCTACCCTGCGCGCTTAGCGCCTCCTACTGCGTGAGTTTCTGTGATAGCGGCATCCCAACTGGTGAATGATTAGAAGTGGCTTCATGAATCCCCGGTGGCACAGGCGTCCCTGCCTGTGCAGAGGGATTTGGACAGGCACAGAGGCCTGTCCCACCATTTATGAGATGGATTCTACACGCGACCCGCTACGTTCTGTCTCGATACTTCCTTCAACAGCGCCCACGCACACATTTCATCATCTCTTGGGCCAGCCATGCCGCCTCGCGCGTGTCCTTGATCGTGCTGCCGGCTGTGACCTCTCTGCCGTCTCGGCAAATCACTTTGATGTTCTGATACGGCGTCTGGCCCGAGGTCATTCCTATCTTTGTCTTAATCTCGACGACATCGCCCGCCGGAATCATCCGCGTGCGGCCAATGCCGAGCAGCTTCTTCGTGACCGTTAGACCGTCCGCTTCTGCCACAACCCGCGTCGTGCCAGACCAAGACCGCAGCACCATGTACAAAATGATGATCTCAAACAAACTCCATGCGATTGGGAAGATGATCGGCGCTTTGAGGTGGATCGTCAGCCAAAGCATCACCGACCACACTGCGAAAAACACCATGATCGCAATCGCCATGCCGGGGTTGCGCATGGCTGGGAAATAGAACTCCTTCCCACCGCGCGGAGACGTTTCCACGTGGATACGCGATTTCGCCGGCTGCTGGTAATTTTCAATTGCAGCCTGCTCCTGTGAGCGAATCGCTTCGCCGGCTGCGATTTGCTCGGGCGTTTCCGCCACCTTGAACACGGGCACCTCGAACTGCGCGGCGTAGTCAACACCGGGTTCCTTTGCAGTAACCTTCAGCCGCCAAAGGACAACGTCATCGGCATTGTCAGAATTCGTCTCGCGGCAGTCTTGTGGAATGTAGAATGCGACGGACACCGCGTCGCCCACGCCGGGACCGGCCTGTTGCTCATCCGTCCAAAGGATGCGTTCCGAAGCCGAGCTGTTCCTGCCGCTGCCTGTAGTCACGATGTTGATGCACAAGAGCTTGAGCTTGAACCCGTCCGCCGGCCGCACGAAATGGCTCAAGCGGATCGTCCCTTGAAGCGCACCCCCGACCATCCCCGGCACCGACGACATCTCAAAGACGGATTCACCGAATTTCTTCCACCGCGTTGTTAGGCGAATCGCCAGGATGAGCAGGCCAAAGCCGATTGCGGGAAAAATTAATCCGATCAGCAGGAGACGATTGCCCGATCTGGCGAATTCCGTCATTAGAATGGTCAAAAACGGCGCCGCGATGAGATTCCAGACACCGGCGAAAATCCACACGCCAATCATCGCCGGTTTTGCGGAGGCTATAATGCGACCAGCAGCCCAGTCAGCGCGGCGCAGCCACGGCGCCATACCCTCGGACGGCGGCATGACCTTCGGACTGCGTCCACCGCCGACGAAGACCCATACCAATCCGCCGACGCCGATAAAAAATAACACCAACGGGATCAGTCCGACCAACATGCCCGGCGTAAAGTTGCGCTGCAAAACGGCTCGTGTGGGATCGTGTGGATCGACGAAGCAGGTCGCCTTTGTGCCCGGTCTGTAACGTTTCACGATGGCGTCCTTGCCGCCGTAGCCGCTCGATGAACCGCCCATGAAGTCGTACCGATTCGAGCGGTAGTCCTTGCCGTCCACTGCGTACGCGTAGAGGATGTCCACACTGTAGGTGGTCCCGCCTTTGCTGCCGCTATGGCTCTGCAAGCGGCTCGAAATCACGCGGCATGGAACCGACTGCCAACTACGCGCCCGCTGAATGTTCACAAGCGGCCGCACGAAAAGGAAGTACGTCGTCAGCCCGCCCATCAGCAGAAAGGCAGTAAAGAAGAGCGCCAGCCAGCGTGTGCCAGCCGCCCCAGTGACCGGCCGCGTCGCCGCCGTTTTCTCCGTCTTACGCCAAGTGAAATAGATTCCGCCTGCGCCGATGGCGACGAAGATGAGTGGCAACAGGAAGAAAGGTATCATCGCAGGGCTGCCGCGCCGTAGCACGGCCTGTGTCGGGTCGGACGGGTTGACGTAGCAGGTTGATTTCACGCCGGGTTGGTATCGCGCGACCAGAATCTGCACATCGCGGTAGTTGCTGAACCCCGATTTCCCGACGGTGTAATCCGTACTGTGGTAACGATGGCCGCCAAACTCGTAGTCATACTTAACGTTGAACCCGTACTCTTTATCGAGATCGACCGACGCACTGGAAACAATCACGCACACGGTCTGTGTCCATCGATACGTGCGCAGTTTTGTCGCGAGGTCCCGCGACATGAGAAAAATAAAAAACACCCCAAACAACCCAAAGATGAGGAAGAACAGGCTGGTCCCAAGTTTGCTGACTACCGACTGCTGTGATCCGCTTCGTTTCGACGGTATGTTGAAAGTCAGGTTCACGCGGTGTTAACGGATACCAAAATCAACGCCGCTTGGATAGTCTTAACGCCAAACGGGATAGTCCTTCGGCGCATGGACTTCTTGGTCAGCGTCCGCTGCCGCTCTCGTTCAACTGCTTCACCAGTTGCGTCGTGAAGGCTTTGGCGTCGCCGAACAGCATCAGGGTCTTGTCGAGGTAGTACAACTGGTTGTCAATGCCGGCAAAGCCGGGGTTGAGGCTGCGCTTGATGACCATGACCGTGCGCGCCTTGTCCACATCCAGGATTGGCATGCCGTAGATCGGGCTGGTCTTGTCGGTGCGGGCGGCCGGGTTGGTGACATCGTTCGCGCCGATGACCAGCGCGACATCCGTTTGCGGCAGTTCAGCGTTGGCGTCGTCCAACTCCAGCAGCTTGTCGTATGGAATATTGGCTTCGGCTAGGAGGACGTTCATGTGACCGGGCATGCGGCCGGCGACCGGGTGAATCGCAAACTTCACGTCCACGCCTTTCTTGATAAGCGCGTCGAACAGGTCGTGCACGGCATGCTGGGCTTGGGCGACGGCCATGCCATAGCCGGGCACGATCATAACCGAGTTGGCGTCTTCGAGTAACGCTGCGGCATCTTCCGGCCCGGCACTGCGCGCGGTCTTTTGCTCCTGCGCGGCGGCGGAGACCTGCACTTGACCGAATGCGCCGAACAACACGTTGGCGAACGAGCGGTTCATCGCCTTGCACATGATGATCGAAAGAATTAACCCTGAGGAACCATCGAGCGCGCCCGCGATAATGAGCAGTTTGTTGTTCAACACGAACCCCATCGCCGCTGCGGAAAGCCCCGCGTAGGAGTTCAGCAGCGAGATGACGGTGGGCATGTCGGCGCCGCCAATCGGAATGATAAACAACACGCCGAACATCAGCGCCAGTGCCGACAGTACGGGAAACAGCCGGGCCTGCGCGGGATCGACCACCAGCCAGACGGCGGACAGAATCGCCGCGCCGAGCAGCGACAGATTCACGAAGTTTTGCCCGCGATACGTGATCGGTCGTGTCGGGAGAATCTCCTGCAGTTTGCCGAATGCCATCAAGCTGGCCGTGAACGTCAGGAAACCGAGCAACACCTCCAGGCCCAGCGCGCCCATTGTGAAATGGCTCACGTGCGGCGCCTGCAGATAAAACTCAGCAGTGCCGACCAACGCCGCCGCCAACGCACCGAACGCGTGAGATAGCGCGGTCCGTTGCGGCACCGCCGTCATCGGCATCATCGCCATCGGCACGCCGATGACCGAGCCGATGACAAACGCCACGGCGATCCACCGATAGCTCGCGAACCCGCCATGCAGAAGCTCGGGCTTCAGCAGCGTACCGCCAACGGCCAGCAACATGCCGGCGATGCCGACAATCACGCCGCGCCGCGCCGTCGGCACCGCACTCAGCCATTTAAGCGCGAGAATGAAACAGGCCGCCGAGCCCATGTAGATGATGTGAATGACCTGGTCGCTCATGGCTTCTTCGACTCGCGTTTCTTGAACATCCTGAGCATGCGATAGGTGATGAGGTAACCGCCGACGATGTTGATCATCGATGCCGTGACGGCGACCGCGCCCAGCAACGTGCTCAGCGTTGTCTTTTGTTCGCCTGCGATCACCAGCGAGCCAACGACGGCGATGGCCGAGATCGCATTGGTCAGCGACATCAGCGGCGTATGCAGCAATGGCGACACGCGCCGAATCACTTCCAGCCCGAGGAACGTCGCGAGCAGGAACACGTACAAGTTTTGCAGGATATCAGAATCCATTTGGTTAATGCTCCCCTGAGATTTTGGCGCCCAGTCTCCTAACCGAGCCGCCCTCCGATTTCAAGCCCGATGTGGGGGCAACAGACAGGAAACATTGGTGGCGGCAGGCGTCACTGCCTATCGCAATGAACGCACAGGCAGGGACGCCTGTGCCACCACCCAATTCCACCCTGTTCTTCGCGATGCGGGTGTGGTAAATAATTTCACACAGGCTCGGAAACCGATGCTCATCGACACACACGCCCATCTCTGCTATCCGGATTTCGCCAACGATCTTCCCCAGATCGTTGAACGGGCGCGCGCCGGTGGTGTGGAGAGAATCGTCAGCATCGCCACGGATTTGGACTCGGCCAAACAGACGCTCGACATCGCGCGGCGATTCGACGGCGTGTTTGCGGCGGTGGGGTTGCACCCTGGCGAGGTTCCCCGCGTAACTCTACACGACATGAAGCAACTGGGTGCGCTGGCGAACGAGTCGAAAGTGCTCGCCATTGGAGAGACGGGGCTGGATTACTATCGCGAAGCGAAGAACGACGCGGCGTTGCGCCAACAGCAGAAGGATTTGTTCTGGGCGCACCTTGAACTGGCCAAGGAACGGCGGCTCGCCGTCGTCATCCACAACCGCGCTTCCGAAGCGGACATTCTCGAAATTCTGCGCACACACGCCGAGAGCTTGCCGAAGGACTGGCGACCGTGGGGCGTGATGCACTGTTTCGGTGGCGACGAGAAGTTTGCGTTGGACTGCATTGAGATTGGCCTGCTGATCAGTTACACGGGGATACTGACGTTCAAGAACGCCGCGCCGTTGCGTGAAGTGGCGAAAAATGTCTCGCTCGACTTCGTGATGCTGGAAACAGACGCGCCGTATCTGGCACCGCGACCGCATCGCGGCAAACGGAACGAACCATCCTATGTCTCGCTCATTGCGGAGACGCTGGCGCAGGTGAAAGGCGTCAGCGTTGAGGAAGTGGCCCGCGCCACAACCGAGAACGCGCGGCGATTGTTTCGCTTTGACGAGCAGTTAACGCGTTGACAAAACGCGGGCAGGGGGATTAGCATTCGGCCCGTGCGGAGGAGAATGAGGTGAAGACGTTGTTGGCATTCCAGTTGATCGGGTTCTATGGCGTCTATGCGATCTGTTTCTGGGTGGGACTGATTTTCGCGCTCGTCTCGGGAGCGCTTTCGGGCGTTTTCCACGGCATTCACGCTGACTCGGCGCACTTCGGCGGACCCGAGGGACACTTGGACGTCGGCCACGATGCCGGCCACGCCGGCGGAGCGGGCGGGGGAGGCGGTCACACGATTCCTGATTTTCCAGCGTTCAGTCCCGTGACGATCGCGACGTTCGTGACGATCTTCGGCGGCACGGGAATGATTTTCACCAGGATTCCGTCAACCAGCCCGCCATATTTTTCGTTGCCGCTGGCGGTGGGGTGCGCGTTTGGCGGATCGTACGGCGTGTTTTTGTTGTTCTCGAAGATTTTTGAGACGATGCAAGGCTCGAGCGAGGTTGTGCAGAGTGAGTTGATCGGTCAGCCGGCAACGGTGATTACGACGATTCCTGCCAACGGAATGGGTGAGATTGCCTACGTGGCGGGCGCGGGACGGCAGAATGCCCAGGCCCGCTCGATCGACGGCGAGAAGATCAACGCCGGCACGGAAGTCGTGATCAAGAAGGTCGTCGGCGGCAGCTTTTACGTCGAACGCAAACAATAAGCGGATGAACTATAGGGCAGCCCCGAAAGCCTTCGGGGTTGCCCGTAAAGGCGAGTGAGGAGGCTTCTTATGGCGACTATTATCCTGGCGGCTCTCAAGGAAGAACTGGGAATCTCCCCGATGATCGTGCTGGTTGTGGCGGGGATTGTGGCGGTGGTGGTGATTTTCGCGCTGGTCTACGCCAGTCGTTACACCAAGGTCGGCCCCAACGAAGTGCTGATCATTTCGGGCCGCAGACATCGCATCCTCGGCGCCGACGGCCAGGCGCGAGTGGTCGGTTATCGGCTGCTCACGGGCGGCGGCGCATTCGTTTGGCCGATCTTTGAGAAGGTTGATGTCCTGTCGCTGGAAATCCTGACCATTGATGTGCAGACGCCCGAAGTGTACACGGTCAAGGGCGTGCCGATCATCGTGGACGGCGTCGCGCAGATCAAGGTGCGCGGCGACGACGTTTCCATTCGTACCTCTGCCGAACAGTTCTTGAGCAAGACCGCCGACGAAATCAGAAGCGTTGCGCTGCAAACGCTCGAAGGCCATTTGCGCGCCATCCTGGGCACGATGAGCGTTGAGGAAGTCTACCAGAATCGCGAGGCGTTCGCGCAACGCGTTCAGGAAGTCGCCGCCACCGACCTGGCCAACATGGGTCTGATGATCGTCAGCTTCACCATCCGCGACATCAAGGACAACCAGGGCTACCTCGAAGCGCTGGGCCGACCCCGGACCGCCCAGGTCAAACGCGACGCTCTGATCGGCCAGGCCGAAGCCGACCGCGACGCGATCATCCGCAGCGCCCAGGCCAATCAATCGGGGCAGGAAGCGAAGTTTGTCGCCGACACCAAGGTCGCCGAAGCCAACCGCGATTATCAAATGAAGGTGGCCGAGTACCAGGCCAGCGTGAACCAACGCAAGGCGGAAGCCGACCTCGCCTACGATTTGCAGCGGTTCAAGACCGGCCAGGCGGTCAAGGCGGAACAGATCCAGGTGGACATCGTCGAGAAGCAGAAGCAGATCGAGTTGCAGCAACAGGAAATCCAGCGGCGACAAAAGGAGTTGGAGGCGACCGTCCAGAAACCCGCCGACGCGCAACGTTACCAGGTCGAGACACTGGCTACCGCCAAGCGGTTCCAGTTGGAAACCGAAGCAGCGGGCAACGCTTCCGCCATCAAGGCCACGGGCATCGCCGAAGCCGAAGCGAACAAGGCGAAAGGTTTTGCCCAAGCCGACGTCATCAAGGCGCAAGGCGTGGCTGAAGCCGAAGCGATGGCGCGCAAAGCCGACTCGTTCAAACAATACAACGAGGCGGCGGTCATCCAGATGTTGATCGCCGTGTTGCCCGAAGTGGCAGGTAAAATCTCCGAGCCGTTGGCCAAGACCGACCGCATCACCATTATCAGCAGCGGCGACGGCACGGGCGCGGGCGCGTCCAAGGTCACGGGCGACATCACCAACATCATGGCGCAACTGCCCGCCGTCATCGAATCGCTCACGGGCGTGCAGCTCCAGCGGTTGCTCGAACAGGTGCCTGCGCTCAAGGCGGCGATGACCACGCGCGAGGAGGACAGGGAGAAGTCGGCCAAGAAATGAATTGTAGCCGCGAATCGCATTCGCGGCAGGGAAGGGGGGACGCCGCGAAAAGGTTTCGCGGCTACAAGACCTGACATGCGTTTACTGGAAGCGATCATTGCCGCCAACCACGCAGCCGCCGAGGGCCGCAAGGGCGAGGTGCATCTCCACGAGTTTGCCGAAGAACTGCCGTTGGCCGCGCTCACCTGCATCGACCCGCGCTTGAACAGACTTTTCCCCGGCGCGGTCGGACTCGACGAAGACGACTTCATCTGGCTCCGCAACGCGGGCAACGTCATCACCAGCGCCACATCCAGCACCGTCCGTTCGATGGCGCTTTCTATCTTCGTGAAAGGGGCCAAAGAGATTGCGGTCATCGGGCACACCGACTGCAAACTCTCCAAGTTCACCATGATGGATCTGCTGGCGCGATTGCAGGAACACGGCATGGATCGATCGATGATCAACCAGGCGAACCTCCACGAGTTCTTCGGCCTGTTCAGCAGCGAGACGCAGAACGTCATCAAAGGCGTTGGCTGCCTCCGCGAAAGCCCGTACATTCCGAAAAAGATGCCCGTACACGGGTTGATCATCCAAACGGACACAGGCCGACTCGACTGGGTCGTCAACGGCTACGAGGCGCCTCCGCAAACAAACAGTCCGACGCCCAGCCCCAAATCTTTGACTGGCGCGTTCGAATCGCTTCTCGAAAAGGCCGAGCCGCTGATCCCAAAGAAATGGGAAGCCCCGAATGATTTCGGGGTTGGCGCCGAAGTCAGTGAGCACCTTCCGAAACAAGCGCCTCCTCCTCCGGTGGTCAATCCTGCGCCAGCCGGAATGACCGCCGCCAGTTCGTTAAACAAACGGGACAAGGGCCCGTTCCGGTAGGTCGGACCCGGAGAGGAGGCGTCGTGGCCAAGGCACTCAATCTGGCTGTTCGCGTGCTCATCGCGGTCGTGCTGGGTATTTGTCTGATACGTTTCGCCGCCGGTTCGGGGATCGTGTTGCCGATCATTGGCGCGTTCTATGGTCTGATCCTCTTCCTGCTTTTCGGCTTCCCGCTCCTGCAAAGGGCTGGCGACACGGCGTCGCGACTGTTTGTGCCCGACGACGCGCATTTCCGCATCGTGCCCGAGTACAGCGTTGCGGAAGCGCGGGTGAAGGAAGGAAAGTACCAGGAAGCCATCCACGAGTATCGCAAAGTCATCGCCGAGTACCCCGACGACGTTTACCCGCATGTGCGCATTGCCGATCTGGCCTTGACGCATCTGAAGGACACCAAATTGGCGGAGTTGGAATTGCTCTCCGCTGTCGCGAAGGCGCAGGGGGAAGACACGACGGCGATCGTCGCCGGCCGTCTCGCGGATCTCTATCAGTTCACGCTCCAGCAGCCGCAGCGTGCACTGGAAGTGATGGAACAACTTTGCGCGAAGTTGCCGGGCTCGAAGGCAGCGGTGCTGGCCGAGGAGCGAATCCGCACATTGCGCGAACTGGTTGCGGGCCGCGAGCTACCAAAGACGCCGACGAAGATCGCCGCCAGACCGTCGCGCTACAAGATTTCCGAGTAGGGGAATAGAAACGCCGAGTTCTTCCGGGAAATGAACAACCCGCGCTTCGCAGAAGCGCGGCTACAATAGCAAACCGCGTTCGGCCAACACGCTCTCTTCTTTCGTTTCGATTTTCTTATCTAGCCGATTTAGCGACGATTCTCCGGGATCTGGAAGGCGCGGCGGACGCCGGCCACGTGAAACGTGGTGAACGTTGGCCGGATTTGTGTACGGCCATTCGGCGGCGGCGGCGCATGCTTGGATCGTCATCCGAACGACAATGCACTGGCTGCGTGTTGCGGCAGGCCCTGCTTGCTCAATAAACAAGGCTGAGTTTGTAGCGCAGGATGTTGTGGCAATGGACGGTGTCGATCGTGGTCTTGCTTCGCCAGCCCTGGCAACACATTTCGCCGGTAACAGTCCTGCGATGTTTCGCGATGGCGTTGGCGAGTTCCTCGGTCAGATCAAAATCGCCGCGTATGCATTCGTTGTTGGGACAACTGAATCGGAACACGGACTTGGCGTTGGCGAGGTTGACGGTGTACTTGATTTGACTGTTCTTGGTGACACCTTCGGAATCATAGAAGCTGAGGTTCACGGTTAGAGCCTTCAATTGACGAAATCTGTCAGCGAGGCGAGGCGAGTCCTTGACCCGCTGGCTTTCTTGTTCACGGTATTCTGAACGGGCACCTAATCTTTGTCGATACATGGTTGCGATTCTGCTTGGCTGAGATACTCGAGCAGCGTATCACCAAAGCGCTCCACTGTCTGTAACAATCGCAAAGGGAGACCCGGGGTGACAACGGCGGGTGGTGTAGCGGCGCTTCTGCCTGCCCGCCATTGCGCGGTGGCAGGCGGGCGAAGCGCCGATTTGATTTAGAGATGAAACAGTTCGCGCTTCACAGAAGCGCGACTACAACGACGCTCACAAGCTCTTGTAGTAAAACCCAGCAGCTTCCGACGCCTTGCGATCAAAGAGGTTCTTGATGTCGATGAGCACGGGCGGGTTCATCTTCGCCTTGAGCTGATCGAGCGTGATGGAGCGGAACGCGTTGTGTTTGTTGGCGATGAGGACGCAGTCGCACCTGGCGAGCTTGTCGAACTCGACGTTTTCGATACCAAAGTGTTTTCGCACCGTTTCCGCGCTGAGCAACGGTTCACAGCCAATGACGCGCACGCCGAAGTTCTGCAGGTAGGTGATCGTGTCGTGCACGCGGCTGTTGCGGATGTCCGGGACGTTTTCCTTGAACGTCAGCCCCATGACGAGCACGGTCGCTCCTTTCAGCGGCTTGCCCGCGTCGCTCAGGCCCTTGACGATGATCTCGCCGACGCGAACCGGCATGGAGTCGTTGATCTGGCGGCCTGCGAGAATGACTTGCGGGTGATAACCGAATTGCTGAGCGCGGTAGGTGAGGTAATACGGGTCGACGCCGATGCAGTGACCGCCGACGAGACCGGGATAATATTTGTGGAAATTCCACTTCGTGCCAGCGGCGGCGAGCACTTCGTCAGTGTTCAAACCGAGGTGAGCGAAGATGAGCGACAATTCGTTCATCAACGAGATGTTCAGATCGCGCTGGATGTTTTCGATCACTTTCGCGGCCTCGGCGGTCATGATGTTCGGTGCGTGATAGACGCTCTTGGCAACAAGGGAATACAGCGCCCCTACTTCTTCCGACGTCTCGGCGTCGCAGCCGCTGACTATCTTGACGATCTTGTCCACCGTGTGCTCGTGGTCGCCAGGATTGATGCGCTCGGGCGAGTAACCGATTTTGAACTCGCCGAGTTTCAGACCCGATTTCTCTTCGAGAATTGGCAGGCAGATTTCTTCGGTGACGCCCGGGTAAACCGTGCTTTCGAAAATGACAATCGAGCCTTTGCTGAGATTCTCGCCGACGATGCGCGACGCGCTTCTAACCGGCTCCAGATCGGGAACGTTTGCCTTGTCCACGGGGGTGGGTGCGGCAACAACGATATACTTGCACTGCCGCAGTGGCTTGGGGTCACTGGTGAAACTGATGTTCGGGCTTTTCAGGTCGCCGCCGAGCGTTTCGCCGGTGCTATCGACGCCTCGCTGCAACTCCTCGACACGCCGCGCGTTGATGTCGAAGCCGACAACCTTCAAGTGTTTCGCAAACGAAACCGCAAGGGGCAAGCCGACGTAGCCCAAGCCGACGATTCCGACTGTTCCTTCAGTTTTATTCATGCCAGTAGCCGCCCATAAAAGCAAGTCCCGTGCTGGATGGACCTTTGAATCCACAAACTAGCCCACGCCTGCAATCCACTCAAGATGAAATTCCAGATTCAATTCCCGCGCGCTCGGCTGGCCGGGTTGGGGGCGTCCGCTGTTGCGGTGGGGACGAGACGCGCGACGACGAGGGCGGCGACCGCGCAGACAACGGCTCCGAGCACGGTCGCAATGGAGACGCTGGTCGCGTGAGCGATGGACCCCGCCAGCATGCTGCCGAATGGGTTCAACCCAAGAAAAGCGAGCGCGTAGATTCCCATCACCCGGCCGCGCAGTTCGTCGGGAGTGCGCAGTTGGACCGACGTATTGGCGGTCGCGAAGAAGATAATCATGAAACCACCCACGCCTGCGAGGGCCGCCGCTGAGAGCCACGGATTTCGGGACAGCGCAAATACCGCCAGCGTTGCGCAAAAGCCGGACAGACCCCCGAAGATCAGCCGGCGCCAGTGCGGATGATTGCCGAGCGAAGCCAGTGCGATGGCGCCGAGGAACGCGCCGACACCGTTTGCGGCCAGCAGATAACCGTAGCCCTTCGCACCGATGTTGAGCACATCGCCTGCGAAGATCGGCATCAACACGCTGTACGACCATCCGAACAAACTGGTGATGCTGACAAGCGCCATGACCGCGCAGATGATGCGGTCGTTTGCGACATATCGCAACGCCTCTCCAGTGGCATGCCAGATGGACCGCGACGGATTGATGGGAGCAGCCGCCGGCAATCGCATCGCAATGTACGCTGCGATGACCGCCAGAAATGAAATCCCATTGAGGAAGAAACAGCCTGCGGTCCCGATGGAAGCGATCAACACGCCCGCCAGCGCCGGGCCAAAAACGCGCGCGCCGTTGAACATGGAGGAGTTAAGCGCGATGGCGTTCATCAGGTCGTCCTTGCTGGCCATATCGACGACAAAACTCTGGCGGGTGGGGATGTCAAAGGCGTTGGTAATGCCCAGCAGCAGGCTGAGCACGGCGATGTGCCAGATCTGGACCGCGTGGAAAAACACCAGCGCCGCCAACACGAACGCGAGCAGCATCGATGCCGTTTGCGTGCCGATGAGAATGTGGCGCTTGCTGTGCCGGTCAGCAATCGCACCGGCGGGCAGCGTCAGGAACGTGATGGGAATGGCGCTGAGGAAATTGATGAAGCCGAGTGCCAGCGCGGATTTCGTCAATTCATACACCAGCCAGTTCTGCGCGACCGTTTGCATCCACGTGCCGATCAGCGAGACAAGCTGCCCCCAAAAGAACAATTGGTAGTTCCGATGGCGCAGCGCGGAGAAAGTGTTCCGCCAGTTGATCCGGCCGGTGATGACACGGCGCGGTTGGGCCAGCGTGCCCACCGGCACGGTGGCAATCGTTGGCGGATTGCCTTCAGGTTCTGAGGTCGGTTCGTTCACGATATGAAGTGTCAGGGAATAAACTGAAAACAGCGACAGAAATCAACGGGAGCCTCCGGCGCCGTGCCGCGGTTGGTGGATAAGCAGCCGTTGGCGCTGCGAGTCAACCGCCTTCCACCAGAATCTTCGAGGCGGCGGCGGTGCCGAGGGTCGTGACGGACCGCCCCTTCGGGCGAACGGTCACCGAATCGGCCAGCTTGTCGCGCGCTTCGACCACCACCTGCGTGCCGGGAGTTAGCCCGAGCCGATGCAGTGTCTGCAAGAAAGCCGCGTCCTGCCCGGTCACCCGCGCGATGCGCATTGGCTGGTGCAGTTCGGACTCGGCGAGACTTGTCAGGGTCGCGGACGCCAGTTGGCCCTTCGCGCCGGGAATCGGATCGCCGTGCGGGTCAAACTGCGGATGGCCAAGCAGTTCGTCAATCTTGTCCAGCACCTTGTCGGAAATCGCATGTTCGAGTTCCTCGGCCTCCTCGTGGACTTCCGACCAATCTAAACCGAGCATGCGCACAAGGAACAATTCAACCAGCCGATGCCGGCGGATGACGCTCAGCGCGTGTCGTTCGCCCGCGGCGGTCAACCGCACGCCGTCGCGCGGCTCGTATTTTACGAAGCCGCTGTCCGCGAGCGCTTTGACCATCGTCGTCGCCGTGCCCGGCGTCACGCCCAACGCTTGAGCCAGCTTGCCCATGGGGATCAGGCCGCGGCCGGCGTCGTGTTGTTCCGCATACAGGTGCTTTAGGTAGTTCTCGACCGTCGAGGAGAGTGCCGCAGTCGAAGCGACGGTCGTGTCCGGGGGCCGGGATGCCATGCGCGACAGTGTAAGCGATGGATTGACAATTTACAATCTTCCGATTATTGATTTTGAGCAGTCAAAGTAACCAATTAGAACGATAAAAGGTATGGAACCCGATCCAGGCAACGACCCGCCGGCCGAGTTGCGCCGGCCGGCCGCGAATGATGGTGTGGCTCCGCCGCCCACCAGCCACCTGTCGCTTGAGGGGATGCACGGCACGGTGACAGTGCCGGACCATCAAGCTGGTTTCTGGCGGCAGTGGCGGGCGTTCGTCGGACCGGCGATTCTCATCAGCGTCGGCTACATGGACCCCGGCAACTGGGGCACCGACCTGGCGGGTGGCGCGCAGTTCAAGTACGGGCTGCTCTGGGTCGTGGCCTTGGCCAGTCTCATCGCGGTCTTCATGCAAGTGATCGCGGCCCGGCTGGGAGTGGTCTGCGGCAAGGACCTGGCTCAGTGCATGCGCGACTGGTATCCGCGGTGGACCCGCTGGCCCAACTGGCTGTCGATGGAAATCGCCATCGGCGCGACTGACTTGGCTGAATCGCTGGGCAGCGCGGTCGCCCTCAACCTGCTGTTCCACATCCCCATGTTGTGGGCGATCATCATCACGGCCTTCGATGTGCTGCTCTTGCTGGCTTTCCAGGGGCTGGGCATGCGGATGATCGAGGCCGTGGTCGCGCTCTTCGTGGCGACCATCGGCGTCTGCTACTTCATTGAGATTTTCGTGCTGCCGCAGACGCAGCCCAGCTTCCTGGAAATGGGCCACGCGCTGGTCCTGCCCAACTTCGCCCACGCCGGCATGCTGTATGTCGCCATCGGCATTATCGGGGCCACAGTCATGCCCCACAACCTGTACTTGCACTCAGCGCTCGTGCAATCGAGGAAGTTCCAGAAGGACGAGCAGTCCATCCGCCAAGCCATCCGCTTTAACACCATTGACTGCGCCGTCGCGCTGACCATCGCGTTCTTCGTCAACGCTGCGATCCTGGTGCTGGCTGCGATGGTCTTCTACGGCAAGACCAGCGTGGCCGTGGCGGGCGGCCAAGTGGTCGCGTTCAGCCCCGAGAGCGACTGGATCCGCGTGGCGTACTTGACCCTCGCACCCTTGCTGGGCACTGCCGCCGCCAGCACGCTGTTCGCCGTGGCGCTGCTGGCCAGCGGACAGAGCAGCACGATCACCGGCACGTTGGCCGGGCAGGTGGTGATGGAAGGGTTCATGCACTGGCGCTTGCGACCGTGGATCCGGCGCATGATCACCCGGACGCTCGCCGTGTTGCCGGCCATCCTGATCATCGGCGTTCGCGGCAACGGCAGTGTGACCGATCTGGTCAACCTCAGCCAAGTCATACTCTGTTTGGAACTGCCTTTCGCCATGTTCCCACTTCTGCATTTCACCAGTTCCCGCAAGCGGATGGGAGCGTGGAAGAATGGCTGGTTCTTGCTGGTAGCCGGTTGGGCAAGTGCTATTCTAATCACGGCGATGGTCATCTACAGTCTGCCCGAGTCGCTCAAGGCCGCGTGGCAGGTCATCACCGGCGGGTGAGGCCCATCAACAACAAGGAGCGCCCCGGCTAAAGCATCTTTCGCGAAAATGGACACACAGACTCCCACACTGACGCCACACGAAGCCGCCATCAGGCGCGGACGTTTGCTTGAGTATCTGAGCGTGGCTTGGATGGTAGTCGAGGCCGCGGTCGGCATTGCTTCGGGTATTCTCGCAGGCAGCATCGCGCTAGTCGGCTTCGGCGCTGATTCGGTTATCGAGCTTTTCTCTAGTGCCGTTCTCCTTTGGCGGTTGCGCGAAGGCTCGATGGGACAGGAGCGCGAGCATATAGCCCTCAAGCTCGTCGGCGTAAGTTTTTTTGCATTGGCGGCTTATGTCACGTTCGGCGCGATTCGCGACTTAGCTCTGCATCACCGCCCGGAAGTCAGCTATATCGGCATCACGCTTGCGGTCGTCGCTCTCGTTGCGATGCCCTTGCTTGCACGAGCCAAGCGCCGAGTGGCCGCGAGCTTGCAGAGTCGCGCTATGCACGCAGACTCACGTCAGTCTGATTTCTGTGCTTATCTATCGGGTATTCTTCTCGCTGGACTTATCCTCAACGCCTTCTTTCGTTGGTGGTGGGCCGATCCAGCGGCAGCACTCGTTATGGTGCTACTCATGCTCCGAGAGGGAGTCCAGGCATTTCGCGGAGAGACCTGTTGCAATTCCACGCAAGCGCCTAACTATGCGATGCCGCTAACCGACTCCGCGCCTCACGCCGACTGCTGCAAACCCGCAGACCCACCGGCAGCCGGTGCGCCGCACTCCGACAGTCGCTGATCTTGTTCTCGTTAGGCGGCATCGCCGCCGTGACGCCGGGCGGCATGGCTTGCCGATGACGTTGATCACCGGCTGACGGCGGGCAAACTCTTCTAAAGGATTTGTTCACGCGCTGGCGCTTGCGACCGTGGATTCGACGGATGATCACCCGGACGCTCGCGGTGTTGCCGGCGATCCTGATCATCAGCGTGCGCGGAAGCGGCAGTGTGACTGATCTGGTCAACCTCAACCAAGTCATACTCTGTTTAGAATTGCCATTCGCCATGTTCCCGCTGCTGCACTTCACCAGTTCGCGTCAGCGCATGGGGAAATGGCGCAACGGCTGGTTCCTGTTGATTACCGGCTGGGGAAGTGCCATCCTGATCACCGCCATGGACATCTACAGTCTGCCCGATGCGTTGAAGGAAGCGTGGGTGGTCATCGTCGGCCACTGAAAAACGAAAGGGGCGCCATGTACAACAAGATTCTGGTAACGCTGGATGCGACACCGACCGACCGGGCCATCATTGAGCACGTCAAAGACCTGGCCAAATGCATGCACAGTTGCGTCGTGCTGTTGCATGTCGCCGATGGCTGGGCGGCCCGGACATACGGTCCCGACGCAGTCAGCCCCGAGATCACCGAGGACACGGCCTACCTGCAGCAGGTTCGCGCCGAGTTACTGGCTGCGAACATTCCCACTGATGCCGAACTGGCTTACGGCGATCCGGCCAAGGAGATCATCCGATGGGTTGAGAAGAAGGGGTGCGACCTGGTGGCGATGAGCACCCACGGACACCGTTTTATCTCCGACCTCGTGTACGGAAGCGCGTCGCGCAAAGTGCGTCACGAAGTGGACGTGCCCGTTCTTCTGCTGCGCGCCCCGAGAAAGCACGGGCGAAGTTAAGCCCCTTGCACGGCTTGGCCCTCCCATCGCCAGCGGATGACGGTGCCATTCTTAGCGAGCAGTTTCATGTGCGGGTATATTCTTGCTCGGCGAACACGCTTGGACGCACAGGGATTCGACGCGCTCAGGAGGCTGGTCCCACGGCGGCGGACGCAGGGGCTGATTTGCGCCTGCTGGATTGTGCTAGACAACACGTAAAGGTTCCTTTTATAAGACGGTCGGCGGGGGGGCACCCGCAGCAGCCAAAACCAACGAAGGAGAACAGATATGAAGAAACTCAGCGCAAGTGTGTTATTGGCGTCGGTTGCAGTTATGTTGTTCACGGGATGTGCGGCGATTACTCCAATCGCAGGCGGGACAGGTGGAATGTTGTTCACGCAGACGGACGCTGCAGTGGCCGTGGGGAGCGCCAATGGCTTCTCGAAGATCGGCACCGCCGAGTCCACGGCAATCATCTGTTTCGCTACGGGCGATTCCAGCATCCGCAAGGCGATGGAGAACGGCGGGATCACGAGGATTCATCACGTGGACGCCAAAGTCTTCAGCGTACTTGGTCTGTATGCGAAGTACACCACGGTAGTATACGGCGAGTAGACAAACAACAGCGCTGTGGGTGCCTAATCCGTCTCCATCAAGGGAGAGAAGTTCGTCGCGTTGATTCTGTTTACGGCCACGCGTACCGTCGCGGCATGGCGATGCCAGCATCGCGACTGCGATGCAGAATGGTGGCATTACCAAGGTCTCCATCACGTAGATACCCAGGTCACGAACATTCTGGGAATCTACGCGGAGTATACGACGACCGTTTAAGGGGAATAACTGGGACAACGCGCGCTGCGGGTGCCGCTGGCTTGGGGTTCCTCTGGCCCGCCGTGGGTTGTGTGATTTTCCTCTTTTCAGTGCGGGGGCTGTTGTGTAATCTCCGCACTTCCGAAAGTACCCCGTAGTAATCAGGAGAAGACAACTATGATGGCATCATTGAATCGAACCATGCAACGGATTACCAAGGGCGATCCGCGTCGCCAATGGTTGTTGGCCACCGCTTTGTGCGCGCTGACCCTGCTGGCCGCCAACTGGGCCCGCGCACAGGATGCGGTGAAGGAGCTGGCCGCCAAAGCGACCGGGCAGGCGCCTGAGCCATTCCAGTTCTTCGCATTCATGACCAGTTCTCATTACGCCAGCTACGAGCGCGTGGCGTTGTGGTGTGTGCTGGGCGTGGCCTTTGCCGGGTTGGGATATGCATTGATGCTTGTCGGCCAGGTCAAGAACGCCGACACCGGCACCGAGAAGATGCAGAAAGTGGCTGCCGCGGTGCGCGAAGGCGCCAAGGCGTATCTACGCCAGCAGTTCAGCAAGATCGTCATTCTGATCGGCGTGCTGACGGTGTTGCTGTTCTTGACGCGGCTCGCTGGTGAGAAGTCGCCGGATATGTATCCGGTGGCGTTCGGCCGAGCAGGCGCGTTTCTGATGGGTTCGCTGTTCAGCTTCTGCGTCGGCTACGTAGGCATGATGTTCGCAACGCTCGGGAACCTGCGCGTGGCGGCGGCAGCGCGGAACTCGTTCGGCGGCGCGTTGCAGATTGGGTATCGCACAGGCACGATCACCGGCATGTTGACGGATGGCCTTGGGTTGCTCGGCGGCACGTTGATTTTCATGATGTACGGTGAGAAAGCGTATGAAGTGCTGCTAGGGTTCGGGTTTGGCGGCACGTTGATCGCGCTGTTCATGCGCGTCGGCGGCGGCATCTTCACGAAGGCGGCGGACGTCGGAGCGGACCTCGTTGGCAAGATCGAAGCCGGTATTCCCGAAGACGATCCGCGCAACGCGGCCACCATCGCGGACAACGTCGGTGACAACGTCGGTGATTGCGCGGGTATGGCGGCGGACATCTTCGAGTCGTACGAAGTGACAATTGTGGCGGCGATGATTCTCGGCTACGCGTCGTTCGGCCACAAAGGCGTGATTTTCCCATTGCTGGTGCGCGCCGTCGGCGTCATCGGCTCGATCATCAGCACGTACAGCGTGCGGTCCAAGGAAGGCGATTCGGGCGACGCGGCGTTGGCCTCGGTGCACCGCGGCTTCCTGATCGGGTCGATCATTAGCGTGATTGGTTTTTTCCTGGTCGGGTTGTTCTACCTCCGGTTCGACGCCAGCTATCTTGACATGTACCGGCAAGCGAAGGCTGGATTCCCCGGTGGTGTGGGTGGACTGCCGGTTTGGGCGAATTTGGGGATGGTCGGTTTGGATTTGCGGCCCGCATGGACGTGTCTGATCGGTGTCTTTCTTGCGGTGGCGCTGAATAAGTGCACCAGTTACTGGACGCATACGAGCCACGAACCCGTGAGGTCGATGGTCAAGGCATGTCAAACCGGTCACGCGACCAACATCATTCAGGGGTTTGCGGTCGGCTACGAGTCCACCGTGTGGGCGATCATCATCATCGCAGCGGCGATTGGCGCGTCGGTGGCAATCTACGGCGGCACCTCGCCGATCTTCGTGGCGTACGGCGTAGCCATGTGCGGCATTGGTATGCTCACGCTAACGGGCAACACGATCTCGATGGACGTATTCGGCCCGGTGGCCGACAACGCCAACGGCATTGGCGAAATGGGTTACGACAAGAAACAGATGGGCGAGGAAAAGTACAACAAGGCCCGTCAGATTCTGGCCGACCTCGATGCCGTCGGCAACACGACGAAGGCTGAGACGAAGGGCATCGCCATCGGTTCGGCGGTCATCGCGGCGGTATCGTTGTTCGCCAGTTTCATCGCCGTCATGACCATGGGCAGCGAAGAGAAAATCAGCGAAATGACCACCGAGCAGTACAACAACGTGGCCGGCATGTTGACCGTTGCCAACCCGACGCTATTCATCGGTTTGTTGCTTGGCGGCGCGGTTCCGTTCCTGTTCAGCTCGATGACCATTCGTGCGGTTGGCCGCGCGGCGTTCCTGATTGTCCATGAATGCCGCAAGCAATTCCGCGACAAGGAAATCTGGGCTGGCACCAAGACGCCCGATTACGGACGGGTGGTTGGTATCTGTACGGCGACGGCTCAGAAGGAACTCATCGGCCCCGGTCTGCTGGCGATTCTGGCGCCGCTGTCGGTCGGGTTCCTGCTCGGGCCGTTGGCGCTGGCGGGTTTTCTCGCCGGCATGATTCTCGTCGGCCAGTTGCTGGCGGTGTTCATGTCCAACGCCGGCGGCGCGTGGGACAACGCCAAGAAGCTGATCGAGGACGAACCGCGCAACATCGAGAAGAACACGGGCAAGGGTTCCGAGAGGCACAAGGCGGCGGTCACGGGTGACACCGTGGGCGATCCGCTGAAGGACACGGCGGGCCCGGCGATCAACCCGCTCATCAAAGTCATGAACATGGTGAGCCTGCTGTTGCTGCCGCTCGTGTTGAAGTTCCACGCGGTCATAGGTTTGGAAGGCAGCGGCAAGTCGCCATTCGCCATCGCCATCGTGATCGCGGTATTGGCCCTCGCCGCTATCGTCTGGGCAGTCAATAGATCCAAGACGGACTCGCCGGAGATGAAGGCGATGGAGAAGGAATTCGAACAGGCCAAAGCGTAAGAAGCTATAGTGGGGCGGGCGTCCCTGGCCAGCCCCGCTCCGAGCGGGGCCAGCACAGGGCAGGCTCGCCCGCCTGCAGTGAGGGCATAACCGTCAGTTACGGGCGGAATGCCCGCGCTACTATGACGCGAGTGCCTGCTCGATGGCAGTGAGTTCATCGCGCGTCAACAGCGGCAGATTGCCGGCGGCGACATTGGTTTCCAGTTGGCTGCGGTTCTTTGCTCCGGGAATACAGATAGACACGGCTTCGCGAGTCAGCACAAACTTGATCGCCAGTTGCGGCAGTGTGATTCCGGTCTTCGCCGCGACGGACTTCAGCCGCTCGACTGCCTCGATGTCACGCTCGAAGTTCTTGCGATTGTCATCTTCCAGCCACTTGGAGCGGATGTCTCCGGGATCGAATCGCGTGTCTTTTGTGTACTTGCCGGAAAGTTTTCCCATTGCCAACGGCCCGCGCGCAATAAAGGCGATGCCGTGCGCCTGACAGTAGGGCAGGGTTCCCTGTTCGGGCTTCCGATCCAGCAGATTGTAATTTGACTGCACCGACGAGAGGTTGTTCCGCTCATTGAACCGCTGGACCATGTCGAAATGGTTGGTCGAAACGCCAAACGCGCGAATCTTTCCCCGCTTCTGCAGCGTTTCAAACGCGTCGAGGAATTCCGTCCACCGTTCCGTACGCGAGAGATGGCACTGGTAGAGGTCGATGTAATCCGTCTGCAGTCGCCGCAAGCTCGCCTCGCAGGCTTGAAGAATGTAGTCGCGCGATTCGTTGAACGTGCGCCGACCCTCGTCGTCATGCCAGTAGCCGACCTTGGTGGCGATGAAGACACGGTCACGGTACGGCTTGAGCGCCTGGCCGACAATTTCCTCGCTGTGGCCCCAGCCGTACATGTCGGACGTGTCGAAGAAGTTCACCCCGAGTTCGACGGCGCGCTGAACCGTGGCGATGGACTCAGCGTCGCTGACGCCCGTCCAACCGTCGGGCTTGCCGTCCAAGGTAATTGCGCCGCCGAATTGCCAGCAACCGACGCCGATCTGACTGACGCGCCAACCGGTTTTGCCAAAAGTGCGGAATGTCATTGCGTATTGCGACTATCCGATTTGCAGCGAATGGCGCAAGGGAAAAAGTAACCGCAGATGAACGCTGATTGACGCGGATACCCCAGTCAATCGACTTCAGAAGAGCGGCAGTCTCATTTGCAAACCATATCGGTTTCGTTGCGATATCGCCCTAAACTGCCTAGAAATACTTCTTCGTAAGAAAGTGATTACCGCCTTGCCAAGCCGCGCGGACCCGCTGCTGCTGGGAACGAAATCAGGCTCTAATACCCGCTGGGCGGGGTCGCAGGCGCTGGCTGCGTCGGGTTGGTTGCGGGCGGCGCGGCGTTCTTGTCGGCGGCCAACGATTCGACGGCCTGTTGCATCGCCTTGCCGTAGGCTTCTTCCGCGTGGAGTCCGTAGCCGGCGAGGAAGCCGCGACGGAACTCGTCACGAGAGGCCGGTGGCGCGCTGACGATGTACTGTTTCAGGTACACCACCAATTGGTCCCAGGGGATCAAGTCCAGCCGCAGATCTTTGGCCCAGTCGTGGCCGAGTTCCAGGTAGCTGCGGACCTGGACCGTCTGCGGCGGGATGTAGGCCGAATTGCCGGCGCTGGAATCGTATACGTAGGGCGCGGAGGAATAGGCGCCGTAGGAATTCACCGGATAAGAATTGTATACGGGATACGGATTATACGCGGGATACGGATAGACCGGATAGTAGCCGTAGCTCGGATAGTAATACAACGAGCCGCCACCAAAGAAGACACCGAACGAATTGCGATGATAGGGGAAGTACCCGTGATTCCCGAACCTGTTGTGGCTGTAAAAGGAGTTTCGATTCGCAAACCCGGTCTGACTTCCCCGGCTGTAAACCATGCCTCGGTTGCCGGTGAAACTTCTACTGGGCGACCCAGATTCGCCTCGTCCCATGGCGGCGTCGGTCCGAGCCGCCAAACTGAGGATCGCGGTCGCCATCAGAGTGCTGAACCAAAGTGTTCTCATTTGCACGACCTCCATTTCGTCTATCAGACGGTCAAATCCTGCGATTATTCAATAGCACAAAACGGATGCCACCGCAAACAAGCGGCCTGCGGCTTGTCCACCCGTTAATTGAACTTTTACAGAGCAGCGAAAATCGTTCGTGACCATTGGCGGCAAATCTGCTAATGTTCTGGTGCCGACGTCATGAACTCACTGTGGCTGATCATTGGGGCACTGGCGGCATTTGCGGTGGCGTACCGCTACTACTCGGCGTTCCTAGCCGCCAAGGTCGCGATGCTCGATGATTCACGACCGACTCCAGCCCACCGCCTGAAAGACGGCGTTGACTATTATCCCACCAAACGGCTTGTTCTCTTCGGCCACCATTTTGCTGCGATTGCCGGGCCGGGACCGCTCGTCGGGCCGGTGCTGGCATCGCAATGGGGATTTTTTCCGGGATTCGTCTGGATCGTGGTGGGCGCCTGCCTCGCCGGCGCGGTGCATGATTTCGTCATCTTGTGGGCGTCGGTGCGCGAAGACGGGCTATCGCTGCCGAAGATCGCCCGCCGACACCTCGGCCCGGTATCCGGCCTCACGGCGTCCGTCGCCACGTTGTTCATCATCATCTGCACGCTGGCCAGCGTCGGCGTCGTGGTGGTGAACGCGCTCGGCGAGAGTTCGTGGGGTGTGTTTACGATCATCGTCACGATTCCAGCGGCTCTGCTGACGGGTTTCTGGATGAACAAGCTGCGGCCGGGAAAAGTGGCCGAGGCCTCGGTGGTGGGCGTGACGATCGTGCTGGCGGGCGTCTTCCTCGGACGACCGTTTGCCGAGTCCTCGTGGGGACATCTGCTGTTGTTCAGCAACAAACAACTTTCCGTGATGCTGGCGGTGTACGCCTGCATTGCTTCGATCCTGCCTGTGTGGTTGTTGCTCGTGCCGCGCGATTATCTGAGTTCGTACATGAAAATCGGCGTGATGGTTGTACTGGCAGCCGGGATGTTCCTCGCGCATCCGGCGTTGAAGATGCCGGCGACGACGCCGTTCCTCGGCGGGGGCGGCCCCGTCATTTCGGGTGCGGTCTGGCCGTTTGTCTGCATTGTCATCATGTGCGGGGCGCTGTCGGGATTTCACTCGTTGATTGCCTCGGGCACGACGCCGAAGATGGTGAACAAGGAATCCGACATCCGTGTGCTCGGTTACGGCGCGATGGTCATCGAAGGGTTCGTGTCGATTCTGGCGTTGGTGGCGGCATGCGCGTTGGCGCCGGGCGATTACTTTGCGATCAACGTGGCACCGGCGAAACAGCCGGCTCTGATCCAACAGGCGGCTGCGCAATACCACTGGGACCTGACACCGAAGAACCTCACGGAGTTGGAAAACGGCACGAAGGAGAGACTGGTTGGCCGCGTGGGCGGCGCGGTGACGCTGGCGGCCGGGATGGCGGACATTTTCTCCAAGCTGCCCGGCATGAAGACGATGATGTCGTATTGGTACCATTTCGTGATCATGTTCGAGGCGTTGTTCATCCTGACGTTGTTGGAGACCGGCACGCGCGTGGCGCGCTTCGTCTTTCAGGAAGTGGCCGCGAGTTTCACGCCCAAAGCGGCGATCGGCGGCACGCCGCATTGGGGCATGAACATCTCGATGAGTCTGTTGACCTGTTTTTGTTGGGGCTATCTGCTCTACACCGGCAACATCAACACGCTCTGGCGGATGTTCGGCATCTCCAACCAACTGCTGGCCAGCATCGCACTCGCTGTCGGCACGACCTACCTGCTGCTGCATGCGCCGAAACGAGTTCACGCGCTGTGCACGGGCATCCCGTTCGTCTTTGTGATCGTCACGGTGCTGACTGCGGGCTGTCAAAGCGTGGCAGGCTGGTGGAACATCGAGATCCCCGGTCTGCTCGCGCAATTGAACCGGCCCGGCCTAACGGCCACGGCTGCTGACACCCTTCGCCAACAGGTGTTCAACCTGCGGCTGACGAGCACGTTGACGAGCATCATGTTGGTGTTGACAGTGGTCATCGTGGTCGGTGCGGTCCGGAGTTGGTTCGCCATCCTGGGGCAGCCGGTGCCGGTGACCCCGCCAGCCCCGGTCACTGAAACAGCCTGACGCCGCGCTTCTTGAAAATCGGGATCAGCACCAGTCCCGCCACAAATCCGCCCACGTGTGCCCAGAAGGCGACTCCACCGGTCACGTTGAATTCACGCATGGCCATGCCGCTGATCAATTGCACCACGAACCAGAGCGCCAGGAAAATCACGGCGGGGACGCGGATGAATTGAAGGAAAATCCAGATCGGCACCAGCGTGAGCACACGCGCTCGCGGAAACAACAGCAGGTACGCGCCGAGCACGCCGGAGATGGCGCCGCTGGCGCCAATCATCGGCGTGATGGACTCGGGCGAGATCGCCACTTGAGCCGCCGCGGCCGCCATGCCGCAAAGCAGGTAGAACACGATGAACCGGATGTGGCCGACGGAATCTTCGATGTTGCGGCCAAAGACCCACAAGAACCACATGTTGCCGATGACGTGCATCCAGCCCGCGTGCAGAAACATCGACGTGAACACCGTGGCATACGCCGCTGCCGAAGGCGCGTGAGCCAGATGAGCCGGTGTCAATGCGAAGTCGGCAAAGAATGCGCGCGCTTTAGCATCACTTGGAAGCCGCAGTTCGTGGATGAAGACGAGCAGATTGGCCGCGATCAAGCCGACCGTCGCGAACGAAACCGTGCGGGTCGGGTTCTCGTCTCGGATGGGAATCATTTCGCCGGTTCGGGCGTCTTTGCCGGGGGCGCGTTCGTCGAAGGCGGCGGAGCAGGAGCAGGGGATGGTTCAGGAGGCGGGCTGAGCAGAACTTGCTTCAGCCAGTCCGCCAGAATCGTCGGCAAACCCTTCACGCCCGCAAGCATGGGAGCGCCATGAAGATTGCCCGTGCAGATGATAAGTTCATTCGTGTCGGAACTGCGCCCCGCGTCCTTGCGGATCTCCATCAGCCGTTTGGCCGATTCGAACGCAAACGAATCGTTGCGGGAGACGGCAATGCGAAGCGGCACGGGACCGAGCCGCTTCATCACGTCGTCGGTCCGCACGTCTTTATACACGATGCCGGGACTGAGCAACAACAGGGCCGCCAGGTCTTCGTTGAACATCGTGTATCGCAGTGCGATGTTGGCTCCCAGGCTGGCGCCAACGATCCCGATCCGGTTCTTGTTGATGCCGGGCTGGTCGAGCAGCCAATCCGTCGCCGCGTTGACGTCCAGGAGCATGTCCTGAAAATCGCGGGGAGTGAACTTGTGGTAGTCCAACAGCTCCGGTCCCTGCGCCGTGAGCCTGCGTGTGCTTTCGCCGTGGCCGCGCAGGTCGATCGCGAGCGCAGCAATGCCGTTTCGTTGGAGCAGGCTGGCGAACCCGCTCCATTCGTCGCGATTCGTCGCGAGTCCGTGGAGCAATACGACCGCGGGCGCCGAATCGCTCGCCACGGGATAGTATGCCGCTGAGATTCCGACCTCGTCGGCCGTCGTCAAGCGGATCGTGCGCACGGTTTGGGCAAGCGTGACGTGCGTCACGGCCAGCACCGAAACCGCAAGAGTTACGAGTCGTTTGAGCACGGCGTGAACTCTAGCACAGCGTCAGTTCAGTTCAATGGTTTTCAGGAGTTCGGCGCGCAACACCTCGCGGGCGAGCCGGCGGCGTTCTGCCGTGGGCAGCGATTCAGGAATCCACAGACAGAATGGGCACCCGAACGTGACGCTCATCATCGCGCGGCACAATCGGCCCTCGCGAAACGGGAGCCAATTCCGCCACATGTACGGCTTGCGCGTGTCGCGGATAACTACCGGCAGAATCGGCGCGCCCCCCAACAACGCGATCAGTCCTGCGCCCGGCTTGAACTCAGGCTGGCCACCCAGCACAGATTTCTCCGTGAGACGGATTCCCGCTTCAGGGAACAGGCCGACGCAATGTCCCGCGCGGACCCGGCGCACCGCTTCCCGGGCAGCCCCGGCGTCCGGCCGCGAGCGATCTACTGGGAACTCGCCCATCTGCCGCGCCAACACACCCACCACGGGGATGCGGAACACTTCCACCATCGTCATGAACTCCACGGGACGTGGCAGCGCCACCGCGAGCATAGGCGGGTCGGCCCAACTGATGTGGTTGCAAACCACCAACAGCCCGCCCGACCGCGGCACGCGGTCGCGTCCGACAAGCCGCGTGCGAAAGACGACGCGAAAAATGAACAGAAACACCGACCTGCTCACGGTGTAAATAATGCGACCGAACCAAGTCATGCCCTTGTGTAACCGAATCGCCCGTCGGGCGCAACCTCAGGGAATTGGCGTGCAGGCAACTTCGACAAGCAACTCCGCCAACTGCTGCGCCGCGTCCAAGCAGGACGGCGACGCAGGCGAAGCGACGGACGGCCTCCCGCGACTGCCGGATCGCGGTCGTCCCGCGTCGATTTCCTCGGCCAGCGCCGTGCGTGGGGGCGCGGCGCTCCCGAGGCCGACACACTCTGTGTGCCGGGGTCGGCCCTGTCGGCTAATTCGTCACCCTTCCCAGAGAAAATTAAACGAAATCAAAAAAGGGGGTTGACGGGTCTCATAGCAGGAAATTGCTTTTTTGACGCCAGCGCGGGGCTTGAGTTCCACAGAGTATTAGGTCAGCAATCGCGCGAGTCTTTCGACGCGAAAATCTTTGATGGTGACTGTTTTCAGCAAGGGTTAATTGTTTTTCATGCAAGGCAGCGCTCCGGCGCTTCCATAGGCTAATTTGCAGATTGAATCATCGCGACCGTCTGGGTAGCATCAGGCGGTTTCGCTGAAATTCAGGAAAAGGAAACATATTATGTCTAAAGATGCTCAGGCCACGGGCCTCAAAGGCTGGGTCGGTTACCGACCGGAGATCAAGGTGCTCGATTGCACCATCCGCGACGGCGGACTGATGAACGACCACAAGTTCAACCACGACTTCGTTCGCGCCATCTATCAAGCGGACTCGGAGGCCGGCGTTGATTACACGGAACTCGGCTACAAGGCCTCCAAGCGGCTCTACGCGCGCGACCAGTTCGGCTTGTGGAAGTTCTCCGACGAAGAGGAGATCCGCCGCATCACCGGCGACAAGAAATCGTCCGTGAAAATCTCCGTCATGGCCGACGCCGAGCGCACTGATTACCACACCGACATCCTGCCCAAGGACAAGAGCGTCGTCGACATGGTACGCGTGGCCACCTACATCCACCAGATTCCCACGGCTCTCGACATGATCAAGGACGCCCACGACAAGGGCTACGAGACCGCGATCAATCTCATGGCCGTTTCCACCGTGCCCGACCTCGAACTCGATAACGCCCTGGAAATCCTCTGCAACTCCGAAGTCGGCACACTCTACATCGTGGACAGCTTCGGCACATTCTATGCCGAGCAGATTCAGGCGTTGATGCACAAGTTTATCAAGTTCGCCAAACCCGCCGGCAAAGAGATCGGCATCCACACGCACAACAACATGCAGCTCGCTTTCGCCAACACCATCGAAGCGATCATTCTCGGCGCGAACATGCTCGACGCCAGCCTCGCCGGGCTTGGCCGCGGCGCGGGCAACTGCCCAATGGAACTGCTCCTAAGTTTTCTCCACAACCCGAAATTCGACCTCCGCCCTGTCCTCGAATGCGTTCAGCAGCACGTCGAACCGATGCGCGAGAAACTGCGCTGGGGGTTCGCCATCCCGTACATGATTACCGGCTACATCAATCAGCACCCGCGCACGGCCATGAAGTTCATGGAAGAGACCGACGGCAAGGACATCGTCAAGTTCTACGATGCGATGATCGAAGAGGAGTAAAGGAACGAACGAACCACAAACGTTCAACTTTCAATGCTCAACGTCCAACGAATTCAATCTCAGTTTCACCGTCCCTCCGCCGGCCAACTCGCGATCCACGGCGAAAACTCTCTGGCATTCTCGGCCGAGGAGCGTATGCTGGAGCCATTGTGAACGTCTTGTTGCTTTACCCGGAGTTTCCAGACACGTTCTGGAGCTTCAAGCACGCGCTGAAATTCATCCGCAAGAAGGCTGCGTTCCCGCCACTCGGCCTGCTGACTGTCGCCGCCATGCTGCCGAAGGAGTGGGGGAAGCGGCTGGTGGATCTGAACGTGCGGAAGCTGACGGAGAAAGATCTGGCGTGGGCCGACGCCGTATTCGTCAGCGCGATGATCGCCCAGCGTCAATCGGCGCGCACACTCATCGCGCGTTGTCGTGCGGCGGGCAAGAAGATCATCGCGGGCGGGCCGCTGTTCATCACCGAGCATGAACAGTTCCCGGAAGTGGATCATTTCGTTCTGAACGAGGCGGAAGTGACCCTGCCGGAGTTTCTGCGCGATTTCGAGCATGGCTGCGCGCGGCGCGTGTACACGTCGTCGGAGTTCGCCGACATCCGCCAGACGCCGGCGCCGTTGTGGGAGTTGGCCGACATGCGGCGGTATGCCTCGATGAGCGTTCAGTTCTCGCGCGGTTGTCCATTCGACTGCGAGTTCTGCAACGTCACCGCCATGTTCGGTCATCGTCCCCGCACCAAGACGCCCGCGCAGGTCATCGCCGAGTTGGACAGCCTTTACCAGCGCGGCTGGCGTGGGTCAGTCTTCTTCGTGGATGACAACTTCATCGGCAACAAACGCGCCCTCATGGACGAGTTGCTGCCCGCGTTGATCGCGTGGCAGAAGGGCAAACGCCGCATCCCGTTCTACACCGAAGCCTCGATCAACCTCGCCGATGACGAGGAGTTGATGCGTCTGATGGTCCAGGTTGGGTTCGACACGGTTTTCGTCGGCATCGAGACGCCGGAGGAGGCCGGCTTGGCCGAGTGCAACAAGCGGCAGAACGAGGGCCGCGACATGGTCGCCGACGTGAAACGCATCCAGCGCGCGGGTTTGCAGGTACAGGGCGGGTTCATCGTCGGGTTCGACAGCGACACACCGGCGATTTTCCAGCGGCAGATCGAATTCATCCAGAAGAGCGGCATCGTCACCGCAATGGTCGGTCTGCTCCAAGCCGCGCCCGGTACAAAACTTCACCAGAGACTGAAGCGCGAAGGCCGTCTGCGCGGTCAGTCGAGCGGCGACAACGTGGACGGAACGACGAACTTCGCTCCCCGCATGAACGTGGAGGCGTTGCGTGAGGGCTACAAGAACATCCTCCGCCATATCTACGCCCCTCGCCCGTACTACCAGCGTGTCCGTACCTTCCTGCGCGAGTATCACCCGCCGAAGATGACCACCTCAATGAACTGGCAGAACCTGCGGGCCTTCATCCATTCCAGTCTTCGTTTGGGTATCTTCGGCAGCGAACGCTACCAGTACTGGTACCTGCTTCTCTGGACATTTTTCCGCCGTCCCGCCGCTCTCCAAACGGCCGTCACCCTCGCCGTCTATGGCCACCACTTCCGCAAAACCTGCGAAGCGCTGGGGCTATAGCGCTGCGCGAAACGAGTCTTTGACTTTTTGATTCATGGGTGGTTTTATCAAAACAGCCAAGCTGCAAACTCTCCGATCAGGCGTCTGGCTTGGCATACCGGAGTACACATATCTTGACTAACAAATCCGGCGAGACATAGCCCGTGAAGAAGAAAGTGCTGCTGACCAGCGTCTGCCGTCCGATGGGGCCTCAATATGGCGATGCGCCATCTGTCGGCTATGAATTGTTGTACCGCCAGGTGCTGCGCGCCCAGGGGATCTTCAGTCCGCGGACGGTGAACATCCAGTTTTCGCTCGAGTACATCGCCGAGAACCTCGACACGCCCACGGTGGTGTTGCAGTACCCATCGAAACACGAGTTGATCCGCGAACTCAAGAAGGGCTACGATTACGTGGGCATTTCCTTCCTGATGGCGATCTTTCACAAGGTGAAGGACATGGTCGCCTTGATCCGCCAGTACGCGCCCAACACCAAGATCATCCTCGGCGGTTACGGCACAATCCTGACCGACGAGGAACTCAAGCCCTATGCGGACTTCATCTGCCGTGAGGAAGGGGTCGCGTTCATGCGCCGGCTGCTGGGTGAACCTGAAATCCCGATGCCGTACAAACAGCCGTTGATCGTGAGCCATTTGAAGGTGTTTGGATGGAGGGTGTCCGGCACGGGAAAAATCTTCGCCGGGCTTGGTTGCCCCAACGGCTGTGACTTCTGTTGCACGTCGCACTTCTTCAAGCGCAAACACATCAAGCTGCTGCCCGAGGGCAAAGACATCTACGCCGTCGTGGAACGTTACTTGGACTTGGATCCGAACCTGGTATTTCTGATCATCGACGAAGATTTTCTGCTCAACAAAAAGCGGGCGATGGACTTTCGCGACTGCGTAATGAAAGGCGGCAAGACCCTGTCGATCTTCGCATTCTCCAGCATCAAGGCGATCAGCCAGTACACCGTCGAAGAAATCCTGGAAATGGGGATCGATGGTTTCTGGATCGGCTACGAGGGAACACGCTCGGGTTACGCCAAGCAGCAAGGACGGCCCGTCGAAGAGATTCTCACGGAGTTTCGCGAGCACGGCATCACCATCCTCGCTTCGATGATCCTCGGATTCGATTATCAGAACCGCGAGGTCATCGCGCAGGAACTGGACGGGTTGATGAAGCTCAAGCCTGCGCTGGCGCAGTTCCTGATCTACGGCCCCGTGCCCGGCACGCCGTTTAATCAGCGCGTGATGAAAGAGGGATTGCTGCTCGACAAATTCATCCAGAATCCTGAATTGTTGTATCGTCGGGCGGACGGTTTCACCACAGCCATGAAGCATCCGACGCTTTCGCCCGAGGAGATCGAGGAATTACAGCGCTGGTGTTTCGATCATGATTTCCAGCGGCTCGGTCCGAGCATCTTCCGCGTCCTCGAAGGACGGTTCCTCGGCTACCAGAAACTCAAAAACTCACCGAACCCATTCCTGCGCCAGAAGGCCGGGGTCTACGCCGAAGATTTGCGGTGCGCCTACCCGGTGTTCCTCGCGGGACGACTGCTCGGTCCCAATCCCGCCGTGCGGCGGTGGATTGGGGATTTGGAGCGGCGCATCCACGCGGAACTGGGACAGCCCACACTGCTACAACGACTCAAGTCCGTTGCGGCTGTCGGGGCCGCGCTGTGGACGGCGATGACGTTGAAGCTGGATCTCTTTCAGCATCCCAAACTGATGCGGACGACGTATCGGATGCCTGAGGATAGCTGGAGCGCATTCAAGCTCTGGGAAGAAATCCCGCAGAAAGTCTCGATCCCCGATCTTTCCATCCAAGTCGAACTCCAACATTCCAGGAAGCAAGTGTGGATGCGCCTGGAAGGTGTCCTCTCCGCCAAGCACGCGGAAGGACTCGCCCAACGAATCCGCGATTCCTTGGAGCAGAGCAAGAGCCGTCTCGTCCTCGACCTGAAGAACCTTGACTGGAACAAAGCGGACGACCTGCATCCGTTGCAAGAAAAGCTGGCGGCCTACCGCTCTCGCATCCGCGTGGTATTACCCAAGCTCGCCGCCGCTCATCCCGAATTGATTCTTCTGGCAAGCGCGTTCAACCACTACAAAGGTTGAGCCGCAACGACTGCACCCTCGCCATCTACGCAAACCACTTCCGAAAGACCTGCGATGGGGCTGGGCTTCTCGATGAATGTTGGCATGACTTCCTTCACTCGCGTTGTCACCCTGAGCTTGTCGAAGGGTCTCTGTCATTCCGTACAGCTTCTTCACCGAGACTGACGGTTGGCTTGGCACCATTTCTCGTGTTCTTCCCAAGTGCGAAACTTGAACACACCGCGCAGTCGTGGATAAGGGCTGTAGCGTTCCACGCGCTCACGCAACCGCTGCCCCTCGTGAAGTCGCTCGGCCGCTGTCACAGGGCCCTCTGCTTGCCAACGACTTTCATGCCGTCAATTTATCCGCCGCCCGCCCTGCCGTCAACGTCTCCCCCCGACGGACTGCGCATGTGGGTCATGCTGACCGCGTCCGTGCGCGAGTTCACGCGTCCGATAAATTCCTCGATGATCTTCGGCTTGTTGCCGGCGGTGGTGATACGGGTGGGTTTGCGTCTGAGGCCGACATCGCCTACAGCTTATTGTAATCCTCGTGACTGCCGATCCATGTCCAGATAAAGGTCTCGCCGTCGAAGTGGGCCAATGCCCGGTAGTGGTCGCCGATGCGGACGGACCACTTGCCTTTGTTGTGCGGACGAAAGCGCAAGGACGGGTGTCGAGGGTGTTCCTTCCAGAGGTCAAAATTCTTGCGTGCGAGTTTCTGGATGTCGGCCGGCAGCGCGTTGAACCGCTGCCAGAACTCAGGTGTTGTCTTCGATTCCACTGGGCGGGGGCTTCAATCTGCCATACTGCTTGGCTTGGGAGGCTTCCTTCGCCAGAAAATCGAGCTTGCCTGACGCGGCGTCGGCACTGATTTCGCGATCCCAGTCGTCTTCCTTGTACTGCTCCAGCCAACGCAGCAATTCCTCACGCTCGTTCGAGGTCAGGCTGACAATGGCTTTTTGGATTTCGGTCAAGCTCACGTGCCTACACTACACGATACCCCGCCACGCGGCAAATCGAAAGTCCAACGTCATTCTTCCGGTCGGGCGAGCCTCCCGCACTGCCCGGCTGCAGCCCGATTTGGACACCGTCGTCTGGAGCAACCCCGCCGTCCATCACGTCGCCGAATCCCACGCCAAGTAGGGGGGAAACGGTGAGCCCGATAAGCGGCACCAACCGGGGGCGCCGCCAACGCCTGCTCGATGCTTTGCAGCACGGTGACAGGAGGTGGCAATTTAGAAGTCCTCGACCCTCGGATATGTGACTATTTTACATCTTCGAAATCACTGCATCACCGAACTGGCTGCACTTCACTTCGTTCGCGCCTTCCATCAGTCGGGCGAAGTCGTAGGGCTTCTGAAGGATGAGGGATGAAGGATGAAGTGCTGCATGGTTCACATGTGGGCGATGACGGCAGCCCCGAATTCCGAACATTTCACTTCTTTAGCTCCTTCCATTAACCTCGCAAAATCATATGTCACAGTTCTCGCGTTGATGGCGCCGTCTATGCCTTTAATGATGAGGTCGGCGGCTTCGGTCCAGCCCATGTATCGCAACATCATTTCGCCGCTGAGTATCACAGAGCCGGGGTTGACTTTGTCCTGATTGGCGTACTTGGGCGCGGTGCCGTGCGTGGCTTCGAAGATGGCGTGGCCGGTGATGTAATTGATGTTGCCGCCGGGCGCGATGCCGATGCCGCCGACCTGCGCGGCGAGCGCGTCGCTGAGGTAATCGCCATCGAGATTGAGCGTGGCGATCACGTCGAATTCCTCGGGACGGGTTAGCACCTGCTGGAACGTGATGTCGGCAATGGCGTCCCTAATAATCAGGGATGAGGGATGAGGGATGAAGGATGAAGTTGACGGACGCGGGATGGAGACCCACGGGCCGCCGTCGATTTCGACGGCGCCGAACTCGCGTTTGGCGAGGGCGTAACCCCAGTCGCGGAACGCGCCTTCGGTGAACTTCATGATGTTGCCTTTGTGGACAAGCGTAACGGATTCGCGCTTTTCCTTGATGGCGTACTCGATGGCGGCACGGATGAGCCGTTCGCTGCCTTCACGGGAAACGGGTTTGATCCCGATGGCGCTGGTGGCGGGGAACCGGATTTTCTTCACACCCAGTTCCTTCTGTAGAAACTCAATGAGCTTCTTCGCTTCGAGCGATTCGGCGGGCCACTCGATGCCGGCGTAAATGTCCTCGGTGTTCTCGCGGAAGATCACAATGTCCACCTTCTCGGGGTGTTTGACGGGGGAGGGGACACCATTGAACCAGCGGACAGGCCGCAGGCAGACGTAGAGATCAAGCATCTGGCGCAGCGCGACGTTCAACGAGCGGATGCCCTTGCCGACGGGCGTGGTGAGCGGGCCTTTGATGCCGACGAGATAATCCTTGAATGCCGCCACCGTTTCGTCGGGCAGCCAGTTGTTGAATTTGTTGAACGCCGTCTCGCCCGCGTAAACTTCCATCCACTCGACCTTGCGTTTGCCGCCATAAGCTTTCTGCACTGCCGCGTCGAATACGCGGACAGACGCCGCCCAGATGTCCGGCCCCGTCCCGTCGCCACGGATGAAGGGTATGGTTGGGTTGTCAGGAACGCTCAGCTTGCCGTTTTGAATCGAAATCTTCGCCATGTCCTGTAAGTATTCGTTGCCTAAAGCGGAGGGATGATAACAAACGCCGCTTCCGTGACAATACCGAGTTACGGAACCTTGATACCGGGGATGGTGATGCGAACGCGGTACAGGCTCGTTCGACCGGCAATGTAGAGGGTCTTCCAATCGGCATCGCCAAAGGCCAGGTTCGCGGGTTGCTGCGGCACGCTGATGATGCCAATCGATTTCCCAGTCGGGTCAAAAACTTCCACGCCCGTCCTGGCCGCGGCATAAAGGTTGCCGGCCGTATCCAGCTTGATGCCATCGGGAAATGTGACCTGACAGAACACGCGGCCGTTCGTTATGGAACCGTCGGAGGCAATGTCGAAGGCGCGTACGTGGTCGCGCTGAGTGTCGGCAACATAGAGCGTTTTCTCGTCGGGAGAGAGGGCAATGCCGTTGGGCCTCAAGAAATCCTTCACGAGCAACGTCAGCGTTTTCCCGTCCGGCGAGATGCGGTAAACGCCCTGGAAATCCAGTTCGCGCTGGTCCGGCGTCACACCGTACGGTGGATCGGTGAAATAGATCGCGCCATCGCTTTTGCAGACGATGTCGTTGGGGCTGTTGAGTCGTTTACCGTCATAACGATCCGCGAGTGTGACCACCGTACCATCAGGTTCGGTGCGGCTGACGCGGCGGTTGCCGTGCTCGCACGCGAGGAGACGGCCCTGTTTATCGAGGGTCAAACCGTTGGAGTTGCCGCTCGGCGCCCGAAACGTCTCCGCCTTGCCGTTTGACCAGCGGACGATGCGGTTGGCGGGGATGTCGCTGAACAGCAGTTCGCCCTTGCTGGCGACCCACACCGGACCTTCCGTGAACTGAAAATTGCCGGCAACATTCTCCACTGTGAGCGACTGGAAATCGCTGGCCACCGCGTTGGAGGCTAATAACACTGCCACAGAAACTAATCGCGTAAACATGTCACGTTTCCTTATCATTTTGATTGATGCTTCTGCATCCAGTACTCGCGGAAGGAGCGCAGACGGGAAAGCGGTCGCAGCGCCGCAGCTTCAAAGTCATCGAACCACTCGGGTGAAATGCAACGTTCTTCACGGCGCCATTCTAAAGCGTGGCGGGCAACCTGTCCACTAGCCACTGTGGCGGATGTGAACGATGTCGCCGTCCTCGACGGTGTAGTCCTTGCCTTTGAGCAGGAGCTTGCCCGTTTCCTTGAGCTTCACCTCGGCGTGATGGCCCGTGTCGCCGGCGGCGACAAGGTCGGTGTACTTCATGACTTCGGCGCGAATGAAACCGCGGGCAAGATCGGAGTGAATCGTGTGCGCAGCGTCCACGGCGGTTTCGCCGTGATGGATCGTCCACGCGCGGACTTCGTCCTCGCCGACGGTGAAGAAGGAGATATAGCCCAGCGCCTTGTAAAGCAATCGGGTGAGAACATGAATCGCGGGCTCTTGAACGCCGAGCGCCGAGAGAAATTCGGCGCGCTCGGTGGGATTCTCGATTTGAGCGACTTCGGCTTCGATCTTCGCGCACAGTTCGCAAACTTCGGAGCGCGGGCCGGTGAGTTTCGCTCTTGCCGCCGCGACGAGCTGGGGATTCGGAACGTTGCTTTCGCCGCAGTTGAGCGCGGTGACCAGCCCTTTGAGCGTGAGGAACTGCAAGGAACGAAGCCGCCTTTCCTCACCTTCGTGCCACGGATACTCGCGCAACGACTTGCCGGCTTCGAGATGCGGCTTCAGCTTTTCCAGCAGCATGGCTTCGTCGGCGCGTTCCTGTTCGAACTTGCGTTTCTGGTCCTGAGCGATGCGGCTCAGGCGCGTCTCGATCAGGCTGAGGTCGCTGATCGTCAGTTCGAGGTTCATGGCATCAATGTCACGAAGAGCGTCCACGGAACCGCTGACGTGGAACACGGTGGAATCCTCAAAGGCGCGGACGACGTGGCAAAGCGCGTCCATGTCCTTGAGCTTGTTCAGCCACTGCTCGCGCAGTTTCGGCTCGTGCGGCGGGGCGGGGGCAAGCGTACATTCGATCTCGGCGTGCTTGGTCTTCTTCGGTTTGTAAAGCGCCGACAGCTTGTCAACGCGCGGGTCGGCGACCTTGACGGTGCCGACATGGTATTCGCCAGCGCGGCCAAGAAGATGATCGTGCGAGATGCTCGTCAGGACCGAGAAGACGGTTTTCTTGCCGACTTGCGGCAGGCCGATGAGAGCGATCTTCACGATGGGAACGGAGTAATGAGGCGATGAAGTGTTGCAGTGTTGGAGTATTGGGAACGACGGAACTGAGGCGGCTGTTCCATTACTCCAGCACCCCGTTCAGGCTTTCAAGCTGGTGCAGAAGGCTGCGACGCGGTCGAGGCCTTTCTGGATGTTTTCCATCGAACAGGCGTAGCTCAGGCGCATGCACGCATCTGCCCCGAAAGCGACGCCGGGCACAGCGGCAACTTTCTGCTGTTCGAGCAGCTTGGTGCAAAAGTTCGTCGAGTTTAGCCCGAAGCTGGAAATGTTCGGCAGCATGTAGAACGCGCCCATCGGTTTCACGCAGGTGACGCCCGGAATGCTGGTGAGTTTGTCGTACATGTAGGCGCGCCGCTCGGCGAATGCCTTCACCATGTCGTCGATGAACGACTGATCGCCTTTGAGACCGGCAAGCGCGCCTTTCTGGGCGAAGCTGGTCGGGTTGGAAGTGGAATGTGACTGAATCGAGTCGATTGCCGCCGCGATTGGTTCGGGCGCGGCGATGTAACCGAGCCGCCAGCCCGTCATCGCGTAGGTCTTGCTAAACCCGTTGACCGTCATGGTTAGATCGTAGACTTCATTGCCGAGCGATGCAAAGCTGACGTGTTGTGTGTTGTCGTACGTGATCTTCTCGTAGACTTCGTCGGAGAGAATCAAGATCTCTTCCTCGAGCGCGACCTCCGACAACGCCTGCAGTTCCTCGCGTGCATAGACTGAACCCGTTGGATTGCCGGGCGAGTTGATGATGATGAGTTTGGTGGCGGGCGTCATCGCCTCGTGAAATTCATCGGGTGTGATCTTGAATCCGTTGGCTTCGCTGGTCTGCACGATGACGGGTGTCGCGTCGGCCAGCTTCACCATTTCAGGATAGCTCAACCAGTACGGCGCTGGAATGATCACTTCATCGCCCGCCTGGCAGGTGGCCAGGATGGCGTTGTAACAGGAGTGTTTCGCGCCACAGTTGACGATGATCTGGGATGGCTTGTAGTCCAGACCATTATCATTCTTCAGTTTTTCTGCAATGGCGGCCCGAAGTTCCGGGATGCCGGAGGACGGCGTGTATTTCGTGAATCCGTCGGCCAAAGCCTTGGCGGCGGCATCCTTAATATGTTGCGGTGTGTCGAAATCGGGTTCGCCGGCGCCGAAGCCGCAAACATCGATGCCGTCGGCCTGCATTTTCTTCGCCTTGGCGTCAATGGCGAGCGTGAGGGAGGGAGTGAGGGTTGTAGCCCGTTGTGCGAGTTGTTGCATGGGGTGATTCCTTGTTGAGTTCCTTGACGATTTTCGATTTGGAACCGTTATAGCTTACAGTTGTAGAACTCCTCGACGAGCGGCTTGAGGTTGTCTTCCTTGATTTTGACAATGCCCATTTCACGCCTGGCATTGTCTGCCGAGTCGCTGGCGTGGGCGGCATTGACCATGATGTCCTGACCCAGTTCGCGCCGAATTGTGCCGGGCGGCGCTTTGCGGGGATCGGTCGGGCCGAGCACGGTGCGAATCTTGTTCACTGCGTCGACGCCCTGATAGACCAGAGCGACAATCTTCTCCAAGCCGCATGCCCCCTTTTTGCCCGATTCGCACTGGTCCGGACTGCGGCCCGTCATGAACTTCACAATCTGATTGAACTGCTGCTCGGCGAACAGCGGCCCGACGAGATCGCCGAACGATTTCTCCGCATCGGCGCCCAATGCGAACCCGAATTCCTTCTCGATGGCGGCACGTGTCCGCTGACCGGAGATGTCGCGCAGTTTTTCGCGAAGCACGGTGCGAACTGGTTCGTAAAACTGTTCGGCCTCGGCGATGCTCATGCGATGGACCTTGATTGCGATGATGTAAAGGCCCGTGCGCGAGAACATGTCCACAATGTTGCCGGGACGCGCGCTGGGGAAGCGGAAGTTGTCTGGCTTGAGCAGCACAAGCGTTTGCTCGACCTTCGCGTTTTTCGGATAACCAATCACGTTTTCGAGGTAGCCGCCGTCGGTGCCCGAGTATTTCGCCCAAAGTTTAAGTTTGATCTCAGCTTCTTCGGGGTTGGGAGCAACCAACACGGCGGGTTCAAAGTATTTGACCACACCATCAGGACCGACGATGTAGTCGCCGTACGTGTCGCGGATCGTTTCGCCCGACGTGCCTTTACTCAGGTCGAAGCTGCCCACCGCGTGTTGCCGCACCTTGCGGACGGCGTCCTCGCCGCGGAACACCAGCATCATCACGCGCCGCCGCTGGCCCGTTTTCGGGTCGGGCGAATAGTTGTCTAGAATGTACTGGCGGATCAAGTCCTGTATCTTGCGGTCTTGCGGGTCCTTGGGGGAGACGACGATTTCCGCGTATTCCTCCACCAATTCCCGGCTGGGAGCAAACATGCGGGCCGCCACCAGATCCAGCGCGGTGCGGGTAAACAAACGGGAGATGACGCCGCCCGTGCGCGACTTGTAGATCGTGTACGGATTGATCAGCAGGTACGCCAATTGATCATTGTTGGCTTTCATTGTTCGCTCCATCAGTTTGCACCAATATCGTTCAATAAAAAACCACCCTCGCAAGCGCTCGCGCTGGCGAAGGGGTATTCGACACTCGCACTCGACGACGGCTACGAGATCCGCGGACTGAAACGGACTACTTCTTGCCCCCCTGAATCCGAAAGAGCTTCGTGCCGCAATCAGGGCAAACACCTTGAACGGCAGGACGACCGTTCTTCATGGTCACTTCCTGTGGATTCGTTATTTCCTTCTTCGCCTTGCACTTGACGCAATATGCTTCTGGCATCGTGGTAGCCCTCCTTTGGCGGCACTCCTACCGAAAATTTCGTGCAAATCTTAGTGGCTGCAGAGGGGAGCGTCAAGCGGCAAAAGAGCTTGTGCGGCTTCCTGACCGAGGTTGTTATTCTGCGTACTCCGTGCTATTGTTGTGTCTCTCGAAAAAGATTGGTCGTCGCACAAGGAGATGCAGAAGGCTTTAACCAGAGACCCGCCGATTCGAATGCTGCCGGTGCTGCATTCCTCGCTGTTGTTCGTTGCCGTGAGCTTCACGATTGTCTTGTTGGGCTGCGCTCGGTCTGTGCCGCCCAGCGACGCTGACAATGAGCGCAATCCCTACTATCAGAAGGCAAAGAGAATGTACGAGTTGAGCGACTATCAAGCCGCTGCGGGTTTGTATGAGAGAGCATTAACGGTCGATCCGCAATCTGCTCCGGCGCATTTGGAATTGGGATTGTTGTATGACGAGAAGCTGGGGGATCCGATTGCGGCTATTTATCATTATCGTCAGTACCTCGCGCTACGACCCGACTCTGACAAGCGGCAGTTGGTGCAGGACTTCATCGAGCGTGCGAGGCTATCGCTGGCGGGGAAGCTGCCCCAAGCGCCGACCGTAGATCCCAACCAGGTGGCACGACTCAAAAGCGAGAATGCAGGGCTGATGCAGGAGAATATTGCACTCAAGGCAAGGGTGGCAGAATTGGAGCGGGGAGTGGCCGCCCCTCCTTCCGAGGCGCAAGACAGCGCGGTGGACATTGCATCCTCGGCCACGGCCACACAAGCTGCGATAGTTGCATCGAGCGCGGTAGTGGATGCCCCAAAGCCCAACAAGCACATTGTGCAAAAAGGTGATACATTACAGTCGTTGGCTCTGAAATATTACGGTACACGGTCGGCATGGGACAGAATTTATCAAGCGAATCGGAACGTTTTGCCGAGCAAAGATCAACTGAGAGTCGGGCAGGAGCTAATTCTTCCATAGGAACATAAAGGATCGGCAAGCGGCGAGGGGTTCATGGCGAGTAAGGTTTTATCGGGTTGCATCGTGGCTTTTTGGCTGGTGATGATGGGGGCGCTCGTCCGGGTCGAGCTTCTGCCGAAACCTCCAGCGTTTGACACCGTACCGATGGAGCGTGTGCTGCACAAAATCTTCGCCAACCCTGAACCCGCCCGCCTCTATATTTACCACCAGAAAGCCCGGATCGGTTTCTGCAGGATTGCAATCAGCCCGCTGGCATCACTCGGAGCGCGTCCCACTGATCCGGTTGGCCAGCAGCCGGGCGCGTACCGAGTTCAGGGGAGTTTTACGGCTATGCTGCCCTGGCGGCTGAAGTTAATCGGGGACGGCTTGTGCGACCCGCAATACGAAATCCAAAAATTCAACGTCAAGACATCGCTGGGGGAGATCCGTCTGGACATCAGGGGCGACAATCAGACAAGGAAAGTTGATCTGGTTTACGATGACGGTGACACTCGTCAGGTGCGACAATTCGGCTTCAACGAAGTTGGTGGCGAGGACTTGGCCAGCGCCTTGGGAATCCCCTCGCCAGCCTATCCCGCACTGTTCGGCATCGCAGGTCTGCCGACCGCTTCGGGCGAGCCGAATGCGGCTGTCCGGACTCGTTCCCAATTGACGACCACCGCTTACCACGGTCACCTGCCGATAGGCGAACTGACTCAGAGAGCTTATCTGATCGAATCAAAACTGAATGAGGGAATGTGGGCAAGGATCTGGATAGATGAATCTGGCCAAGTGCTGCTGGTCGAGACCTCAATGGGGTTGACCATGCGCTCGGTTTCGATCGACGACCTCGACAACCATGATCGTCTGACGGCGGTTGCCCGTTCGTCCCGTGGTGGAATTCAGGCAAACCATGATTGAAACTGAACATCTTACGAAGCAATTCGGCCCGCTGACGGCCGTTAACGACCTCAATCTGAGGATTGAGCAAGGTGAGTTCTTCGCCTTTCTCGGACCAAATGCGGCGGGCAAGACCACGACGATCAAGTTGCTTGCCGGTCTCCTTAGGCCGACATCGGGGCGTGCGATCATTGGCGGGTACGACATTCAGCAAGAGCCGACCAGGGCGCGCCGGCTGATCAGTTACGTCCCGGATTTCCCTTTTCTGTATGACAAACTTCAACCCATGGAATTCATGCTTCTGGTTGGCCAACTGTACGGAATGACCCGCGCCGAGATCTTGCGCGCCAGCCAGGAGTTGTTTGATTTGTTGGACTTGGACGAGGCGCGCCATAACCTGATCGAAACCCTTTCGCATGGCACGCGTCAGCGTGTCGCGATCGCGTCGGCACTGCTGCACAACCCGAAAGTGATCATCATCGACGAGCCGATGGTTGGGCTTGACCCGCGCAGTGTCCGTGTGGTCAAGGACATGCTGAAAGCGCGCGCGCGCGCCGGCGTGACAGTTTTTTTGTCCACCCACATCCTGCACGTCGCGGAAGAGCTGGCAGACCGCATCGGTATCCTGAATCGTGGCAGGCTGATCGCAATCGGCACGATGGGCGAACTACGCGAAGCCAGCGGGGAACTCGGCGCGCTGGAAGATGCATTCCTGGCACTCACTCGCGAAGAGCAACGAGAGGAGGCAGCGGAGTCGGCATGAACCCGATCTCGTTCTTCCGGCTACTGCTGGAAGCCAACGCGCGCATGCTGCAGCGTCGCATCGTGTCGCTGCGGCAGCAGTCTTGGTTGATGGTGAGCGTGATTGTAACGTTTGTGGCCGGTTACTGGATCGGCGCATACATTGTTTTTCATATCGGCTTTGTCAAGCTGGCTGGGTGGCCGGGACTGGGCACAATTCTGTTGGATCGGATGTTGTACTTGTTTTTCGCCTTCCTGTTTTTGATGTTGGTCTTCTCCAACATGATCATCGGCTACTCTTCATTGTTCAAGAGCACGGAAACCCAATGGATGCTCACCTTGCCCGTGCGGCATGTTGACGTGTTCAGTTGGAAACTGGCGGAGACAACAATCCTTGCAAGCTGGGCGTTTCTGTTTCTCTCGGCGCCGCTGATGCTCGCGTATGGGTCGGCACGGCAGGTGGGCTGGTGGTTTTATTTGAAGGTCTTCCTGCTTTTTCTGCCGTTCATTATCATCCCGGCCGCGCTGGGGTCGTTGGTAATCATGGTCGTCACCCGGTACCTGCGCCGTCGCGTGTTCAAATGGATGCTGTTTGGGTCAGGAGCAATCGCGCTTGTCTTGGCGGTCGTCCTCGTCAAGCCGATGGAATCCGCCAGGTTGCAGGAGGCGGCCTTGGATCAATTGTTGCACAATAGCCGGGTGGCGCTCAAGCCGGTATTGCCGAGCTACTGGGTCGCAGCCGGCGTGATCGCGTGGAGCGAGCGTTTGGATTGGAGAGGCACATTTTTTTTCCTGGTGCTTCTCAGCAATGCGCTCATGGCCACGCTCGTTTGCGTCAGTGCCAGCGGACACATTTTCTACAGCGGCTGGTCGCACAATCAGAGCCAGGGCAGATTCCAACCGGGCTTGCCAGTGTTTGCCAGGCCGATTACCCTCGCGCGGATCGCATTTCTCGACCGTGTGTTTGACTTCCTTCCCGGGATGCATTCGACAACGCGTGCGCTTGCTATCAAGGACATTCGCACGTTTTGGCGCGACACCTCCCAGTGGAGTCAATTTGTGATCTTCTTCGGGCTGCTTGGTCTCCATGTGTTGAACATGCGCAGCATTGCCTACGACTGGGGCAATGTGTTCTGGGCGGCCTTTATTTCCTTCCTCAACCTCGGCGCTATCAGCATGACGCTGGCGACGCTGACCACGCGCTTCGTTTACCCGCAGTTTAGTCTTGAAGGCAAGCGCCTCTGGATCGTCGGCATGACGCCGTACGGCTTGAAGCGCGTGCTGCTGCAAAAATTTTGGCTCAGCAGCTTTGTTTCGGTTGTGATTACGCTGTCGCTCACCTTGATTTCGAGTTGGATGCGGCGCGAGCCGGGTTGGCTGACCCTCTTGTTGGCGGCGACCGTCGTTTTGATGAGTTTCTCTTTGTGCGGCATCGCCGTGGGTACGGGCGCCCTGTTCCCGAATTTCGGTTCGGGTTCGACGGCGAACCGTCGTGATGATAATCCCGCCAAGATCGTGTCCGGATTCGGCGGCACGTTTTGTTTCGTGCTCAGTCTGGCCTACATCATTCTCATCATCGGCGCTGAAGCGTTGCCGTTCTATTTTTACCTTCCGTGGGTGAAGGGTCCCGCGAATGCGTACTCCTGGGCAGTGATCGGTTCGTGGGTTTTCGTTTCGATCATCAGCCTTGTGGCGACCAGCGTGCCGATGTCGCTGGCACTCAAACGAGTCGAATCTCTGGAACTGTAGCGGTCAGCGGAGGGTGCATCCTGAAACTATCACCGCGAGAACCTGATTTCGGTGTAGCGGCGCTTCTGTGAAGCGCCAAGCCGTTGATTTCTTGAGGATTTCGGCGGCTCGCAGAGCCGCCGCTACAACGGACAATCGAGACAACGGGGCCAGTGACGGGATCGCCGGTCAGCGAACAGGCTTTACTTTTCCGCTCCTTTTGTTATCGTCAGCCTCCAACAAGGAGGTCTTTTGATGAAGCAAGGGGGAAGTACCACTACAACCATTGTGCCCGGATCCGGCAACGGGGTCGGTCCGTCTCTCGTTGACACACCACCGCACAAGGAGGAAGTCGATTGGAAGCTCGAACAAGCGCGTGAGCAATTGTTGGCGCTCCGTCGCCAGCAGGACGAACTCGAGCGCCAGAAGTCTGACCTGGAGGAACTGCGCCGCAAACAGGAAGAGTACAGCCGCGGCAAGGCGGAGATGATCGACAATCTCACGCGCGGCCTGGTCACGCTCGAGCGGGAACAGATTCAAGCGCAGCGTTTGGCCGAGATTTGCGGCAACACGCAGGACGCATTCCGCGATTACCTGGAGCAACTCCAGGCTCTCAATGACGAAGAATGGAACAACGCCAACGTCCGCTCCGAACTCAGCAAGGCGTTGGGAATCGTCGAGAACTCACGTCTGGAATATAACCGTGCCCGCACCAAGCTCGATTGCCTGAATCCCGCTGCCGGCCAGCAAACCGAGCCGCTGGCTGCCGATTCGTCCAAGACGTTTGATTGGCAGGAGATGATTCGCTTTGCGCGCATCGGCGCAGCGGCTTCGGCCCCGCTGATCATTGCGGGCACAATCTGGTTGATCATTTTGTTGGCGGTCAAACACTGACGCGGAGGTAGCCATGGCATTTTGGCGCAAACGTTCGACTCCCGTTGATCGCGCCGTCGAGGAACTGGATCGTCAGATCGCTTCAGTCCAGAAGCAACTCCGACAGATGTCGGTTGAAAGCCCCGCCAACGGGTTTGCTCCGCTCGTCGACACTTCGTCCGCTGCACGGTCAGCTTCATCAGCGGAAAAGGCAATGAAGCTCATCAAAGACGTGCTCAGGCCCCCGGGGGAAAGATCTCCCGCTTTGCCAACTCGCGCCAGGCGGGACTTGTTCGATATCCCGACTGAGCCACTCAAAGATTTGGAAGCGGAGCAGATCGCATTTTCTCGGAAGGCGGAGCCAGATTTGTTCGCGGTAATCGAGAAAGAGACAGCGGCACCAGCAGAAGCGAAGGCGCAGACGCAGATCGATTGCACGACCAAGCCGGAAGAAAAGCTGGCGCACTATCTCAGTGCGGGCAGCATCAGGACGTACAAGCCGCTCAAGCATGTCCAACGGCAAACCAGGAATCGCTTTTTCATGTGGCTCGGCTTATCGTTGATCGCATTGTGGGTGCTCTACGCAGTCATACGATAAATGCGGTAACGATTCCGACCAAGCTGGGGTTGTTACGGGTTGATTTCACATCGCGCGGCGTCTGTCGCATCGTCTTTTGTAGGGCAGGCGCGTCGCCTGCCGCCGCGGACCAACGGCGGGCAAGACGTTCACTCGGCAAGTCACGCTCTGAGCGTGGCAAGTTGATCCGGCAACTCCAAGCTTACGCGTCAGGCAAGCCCGTGCGGTTTACGGCACCGCTCGATCTTTCCGCAGGCACACCGTTCCAGCGAAAAGTCTGGCAGCTTCTCCGAACCATTCCACGCGGCCAAACACGTTCATACGCCTGGGTGGCGCAGAAAATCGGCAAGCCTCGCGCCGCACGCGCTGTCGGTGCAGCATGTGGCGCGAACCTGATCCCCATCCTCATTCCCTGTCACCGCGTCATTGCTTCCGACGGCTCCCTCGGTGGGTACAGCAGCGGCTTGCACAGGAAGAAACGCCTCCTGAAACTGGAGCAGGGCAAGACATCACGGTTGCCAATTGTCTGACCGCAGAAGATCACTGATACGAACGTAGAAAGCTGAGCCACCGCCGACTCGTAACGTGAACCGCGACAGCGGAACTGAAAGCGCCAACGGCGGTTGGCTCCGGCGACTTGTTAGGCGAACCCGCCCACTGTTGGTAAACCGCTTGCTGATCAGGTCTCATGTGAGTGATCGCTTCGAGCATACTTCCGCCCCAAAAACGCGAATAACACAAGGACTAGGCCAGTGCTCCACGCACCCGTGCTAAACGTGCTCGCGCCGAACATGGCGATGCAAACTCCTCCACCAATCAATATTGCTGCCAGAAATGCGAAAAGCCGCATACCGTATAAGAATACGAACGGAATATAGTGCGCGCCGAGAAGGATCATCATAGCAGGATAAAACAGATTGGTGCGATACAGCGTAACCGGCAACAGCAACAACATTGAAAACGGCAAAACAAACGCGACCTGCATACCCAGATATCGAAGCGTATTGGCTTCGGTCAATTGTTTCATCCCCGAAAGCCGCACAAGCGATTCCGTCGCCGGGAAAATCATGAAGCCACCGAACACAAGGGCAATGATTGCACTTTTGACTCCAATTGTGACGGCCAAACATCCTGACAAAAGCCACAGCACACCCGACACGAGCTGTCCGTAAAAGCCGCCGTGAAATCGAAACCGCACTTCTCTCTGTGCATCGGAGATATTCATAGTGCGCCTAGACGATCAAGATAGCCGACGCGGTGTCGTGTCCGCGTTCGGCTCATCGGATGGATATCCGTTACGCGCCGTAATTGTATAGGAATCCTTGTCTTGGTCAAAATCTGATTTGATATCACTGAAACCTGACTCATTAAGTATCTCGCATAATTCTGAATACCTGTAAGGATGATATGTAATGGGATAGTGCCGCTCATAAACAGAGCCTTGATCCTCGAATAGGAAGACGACTTCAATAAGGTGTTCTTCTTTAAATTGTTTGGGGAAGTTCCAAACATAGAGAGGAATACATTGCAGTCCATTGCGTTTCCTTGTTCCTGTTGTGGTAAACCTTTTTCTTTCACAACATATTGTTTCCCAGTTTCTGGAATCGAGAATAAGCGTGCCATTTCTGTTAAGGACTGTATGGATTCCCTGGAATGACGCAAGCATTTCCTCTCTGCTGCTACAGTGACCGATTGAATTTCCAAGACAAAAAGCAAGATCAAATTTATTAGGAAATACTGTTGGTAGATCTTTCCAGGCACTGATCAAGTAGGGGATTTCGATACCCTTTTCCGCTGAACGTTCGCGAGCCCGTGCGATCATTCCAGGACTTAAATCCGAACCCCAAACAGAAAAGCCTTGTTGCTTTAGAGCAATAGTCAGTACACCTATTCCACATGAACAATCTAGGAGCAGTGATCCTGATGGCAGTGAATCCAGTAGATAAGAAAATTGTTCAATAAAGGGCTTCCCAGACAATATATTGTCAGAATAGAGCCAGTGATAGTCCAAAGAGAATTGATCGTATTGATTCATTTCCTCATCTCCTTAATATTCGGATAACATTATAGTGAGCTGCGATTTTGCAGCCTAGCCGTCTTGGTGCAATCAAGGCTTGCGTTTGCGTAGTCCACTGGTTATCAATCGCCTCAGCGAGACAATGAACGATTTCCCCCTCCATGTAAATGAGCTTGAGCCGGATCACCGCCTCGCGAATCACAAGAGCGGCCGAGCCGTAATAGGGTAACTCAAATACCAGCTGATAGCTCCGGCTCAAAGGGGTGGAGCCGAGGAGCAGTTCGGGGATCAATGTTGCGATTACGAGCAGGAACAAAACGGCGCGCCAGGCGCCGGGTGTCTTGGGGTGCCAATTCGTCATGGTGATTTGGGTTTTGTTTGTGTGTGATGTGTGATGCCGCCTAACGTAGAAAGCTGAGCCACCGCCGACTCGCGACGTGAACCGCGACAGCGGAACGGCAAGCGCCAACGGCGGCTGGCTCCGGCGACTTGTTAGGCATCCGGTAACTATTCATCATCGGTCTTAAACATCATGCCAGCAATCTTCTGGCTCATGGAAATAATCACAATGCCAATAACCGCCTGAACGGCGGCACCAA